>ERZ1643247.757-NODE-757-length-35652-cov-5.580077_pt1 | contig 35652 bp, 34 predicted proteins | sample MGYA00579264_ERZ1643247 | MGnify/ENA primary metagenome ERZ1643247 (study PRJEB29033, sample SAMEA4952262) | chicken gut metagenome | biome: Broiler Chicken; feature: Gastrointestinal Tract; material: Caecum | place: Ireland | collected 2018 | study: Broiler... | reverse complement strand
AAAAAATATATACAGAACTTTAATAGTCAAGCAGAGCATTTAGCAGGTTTTTTCTGCGCAAAAGAAGCATTTTTAAAGGCGCTTAATTTAAATATAGAAGGTTTAAGTTTAAACGAAATTGAAGTTTTTCATGACGAAAACGGGCAACCAAAAATAAAACTTCACGGAGAAGTAAAAAAACTTTTTGAAAGCCTTTCTGAAAAAGAAATACTTCTTTCTATCTCTCATTCACAAAAGACAGCTATTGCAATGGTATTATTAAATTAAAAAGGAACTTCAGCCTGCCCAAAAACATCGCGATACTGCGTTTGCTGCCAAACAGGGCTAGACAGTTACATACATCTATGTACGCGCCTATGAAAAAAGCTGCGCTTTAATGAATTTTGCTAATGCAAAATATCATACTAACGCTCGCTTTTTTCTTTTCCCCAAAAATCAAAGAATTTTTGGGGACCCCAAAAATCTTCGAGCCTTGTCTCACTTGTTTTTGAACAGGCTGATTAAATAAAATCTTATTCTTAATTTTGCGCAAAGCCTAGGCTTATTAGTATTGCTCTATTTATTTCTTTCATTTTATACGGGTCTAATGTACATATTTTTTGTTTTAATCGTCTTTTATCTATCGTTCTAATTTGCTCTAATAGCACAACGGAATCTTTGGCTAAGTTGTATTTTGTAGCGCTTACTTCTATATGTGTTGGAATTTTAGCTTTATTTATTTGGCTTGTTATGGCGGCAACTATAACGGTTGGGGAGTATTTATTTCCTACGTCGTTTTGTAAAATCACAATAGGTCTAATGCCGCCCTGTTCGCTTCCCACAACTGGGCTAAGGTCGGCATAAAATACATCTCCACGTTTAATCTCTGTTTGCTCCATAAAGTTCCTTTTCGTAGTTAATTAGGCTTTTAAGGTCTGGGTCGCAAAAAACTTCGTCTATAATCCCAGACACTTCCTCCTGTTTCATATTATGCAAATAGGGGGCATAATCGTTCAAAACTTTGTCTTCAAGCGGAAGTTTTGTTGTTTTTTCAAAGTCTTTTACGTTTTTTTCAATCTCTTTTTTTAAGTTTTTGAAATCTGTGTTCATATAGTTATCTCCAAATTTTTAATTGTTTAAACTAGGTTATGAAATAAAAAAAATTTTATAAGTAATTTAATAAAATTTTCAAATATTGACAAATTTTTTATTTTTGCTATAATAGAAAAAACTCATGGAGGCATTATGAGCGATAACTACGACAATTACGATGACGACTACTATGACGATGAATATGCTGTAAAATACTATGTAGACCAAAATAACAAGGTGGTAAAAGCAGACAAAGGCATTGTTAAGCTTATTTTAGCCCCTGAAATTAAAGAGATAGATTCCGAAGTTTTTAAAGACCAAAATGCTTTGGAAAGCGTTATAATAGGCGGCCAGTGCGTTAAAATTGGAGAAGGGGCGTTTAAAAACTGCTCACAACTTTCAAGAGTTGAGCTTTCTAGCGCACTTCTTGAAATATCAAAAGAAACCTTTTCTAATTGTAAATCTTTATCTCACATACTTATTCCAGATTCATGTTTTGCAATAAGGTCTAAGGCTTTTTCCAACTGTTTTAATTTAAAGTATATAAAAATTCCGTCTACGGTAGGAGAAATTGCTCCCGATGCCTTCTCTGGTTGTAGAAATTTAAGGGTAGTAGAAGGGCCGGAAAAATTTAGAAGGTATTTTAACGAAATTGGCGGATACTACATTACAACAAAAACAAACTACATAAAAAGAGAAGATGAAAGCGAAGGCTTAAACATTTTTTTACCTGAACACATTTTAGAAATAAAGAGCCACATGTTTGCTTGCGACGAAAGAATAACGTCTTTTGCGGCAGGCGGAAACTTAAAAGTTATAGATGACTCCGCCTTTAAACAAGCGCAGCTTTTAGAAGACGTGTATTTAGGAGACTGTGAACTAGAAAAGCTTGGCGCAGAAGCCTTTAACGACTGCCCAAATTTGCTAGTGGTAGTTTTACCAAAATCTTTAAAGGAAATTAAGCCGCTTACTTTTAGCAACTGTTATAAACTAGAAGACGTATTATTTCCAGAAAACCTTGAAAAAATAGGAGATTTTGCTTTTGCTTACACAAACGTATACGACGTAGACTTGCCAGACACGCTATACTATTTAGGTAATTCTGCTTTTGAAGGCTGTGAAGGCTTAGAAGAAGTAAATTTAAGTGATAAAGTTCGAACCATTCCAAAATTCTGTTTTGAAAGATGTAATAACTTATCAAAGATAAATTTGCAAAATGTTAGGGTTGTAGAAGATAATGCTTTTAGCAGATGCTACGGCTTAAATATTTTAAAATTAAAAGTTCACAAAATAGGCAAAAAAGCTTTTAAAAATTGTTTTGGCTTAGAAAGTGCGGCTGTTTATGCCGATGCCTTAATGGAAGAAGCTTTTTCTGGTTGCAAAAATTTAACTACTTTTAAATTAGACGGAAAATTAAAAATAATTCCTAAAAAATGTTTTGAAAAATGCGAAAACTTAAAAAATATTAGAATTCCAGATAGCGTTACAAAAATTTCTAATATGGCATTTATAAAGTGTAGAAATTTATCAGCCATAGAAGTTAAAGGCATAGAAGAAGTTGAAGATTATGCTTTTTGGGGTTGTGAAAAGCTAGTTTACTTACATCTTGGCGAAAATTTAAATAAATTTGCGCCAAATGCCATAGATAACTGTCCAAATATCCGTTTTGTTACCGCGCCGGAAAAATTTAGAAAATTCTTTGAAGATAAGGGAATAATTTTCACAAGTAATCAAGAATACGCAAATAATATTAAAAAAATAGATAATAATAATAAAGAGATGTAATATCTCTTTTTTATTTAAATTTTGACAATTTGTTAAATTTGTTGGACAAGTATAGTTTCTGATGCTATAATAAACACAGAAATTTATGTTCAATCTTAAAGGGGGATTGTAATGGAAAGGAAAAAAATATTTGATATTTTGGATATCATAAGCTTAGTTTTAATTATTCCAGTGCTAGTGTTGGGCATTTTTTGTAGCCTTTTAATGTTTAGTGCTAAGCAAAACAATGGCGTGCCATCTATGTTCGGCTATTCCGTTGTTACAATAGACGAAGACATTACGTCTGAGGAGCACCCAGATTTCACAAGCGGCACAAAAGTTTTAACTAGGTCTGTAAATGCTGAAAGCTTAACCATAGGAGATTATATTTCCTTCTATGAATACGTTCCTACGGTAGACGGCGAAGAAGCTGAACCTTCAGATATCAAATTCAGAAGAATTATAGAAGTTTACGAACAAGTAGACGAAGAGACAAACGCAGTTACATATTTTTATTCTACTGGCGACGCCGAAGGCAATAGAGATGAATACACAGACTCAGAAGGCGCAACAAGAATTGCATATATTAGCTCAGATTACGTAATAGGAATTTATTCCCAAACGGGCGGATTTTTAGTTAGCTTATATTCTTTCTGTGCATCAACCACAGGTGTAATTTGTTTAGTAGTTCTTCCAGCGGCAGTAGTTTTAGCACTTGCAGCCGTAAGCCTAGTAGAGCAGATAGTAAGGTCTAGCAAAGAAAAGAAAGAAAATAGAAAAAAACTTATTGAAGCTGAGAAGCTTCTTCAAGGCGAAGCTTTAGCTACTGCTGGCAACATGAATTTAAATTCAAATGTTCCGCCAAAAGCTCCAGCCGGAGCAGTTCCACCAAAAGCGCCACAGGCAGCATCTACAAATGCTGTACCACCTAAGGCGCCACCAGCTACTCCGCCAAAGGCTCCGGAAAATAAGGCTGCTACGCCATCAAAACCAGCCGCTGCACCAAAAGCGCCACCAGTAAAGGCGGAAGCACCAAAAGCAGCTAAAACAACAGCAAAGGCGGAAGCACCAAAAGCAGCTAAAACAACAGCAAAGGCTGCACCAGCTAAAACAACAGCAAAGGCTGCACCAGCTAAGCCAGCTGCTGCACCAAAGGCAGCTCCAGCAAAGCCAGCCACGCCACCGCCAAAGCCAACGGATAAAAAGTAGAAATAAAAATTTAAAACGTCAAGAAAATTTTCTTGGCGTTTTTTTTGTGAAATACACCTTCTAAATTAAATATTATTAATTTTCTAAAAAACACTTGCAAAGTATTTTCATATCGCGTATAATATTTATGTAAACAACATAAACTACTTCTAAGGAGGGTAATCTTGAAAGCACAAACCTTTGCAAGTCCAGCTTCTGAAATTGCGTTCAAACTCTTCGCTGCAACTGGAGAGCCAAGGTATATTATGCTTTTTAAAGCTATTGAAGACCCAGCCTTAGATAAAGTGCAAACAGACGATAGAGAAATGTAATGGAAGAAAAAATTAGAGCTATTGTTATTAAAAATACAGATTATAAAGAAAAGGACAAGCAAATTGTCCTTTTTTCACTTGAAAAGGGGAAAATAACTGCATTTTTAAGGGGAGTTAAAGCGCCAAAAGCCAAACTAAAATACGCAAAAGAGCTTTTTTGCTTTGCAGACTACATTTTAGTAGAAGGTAAGGCGGGAAGTGTTATTACCTCTTGTGAAGTTATAGACACGTTTTTTGATATAACTAAAAAATATGAAAATTATGCTTGCGGAGCTATGATTTTAGAAGTTGTAAATAGCGTTATAGGATATAACGAGCCAAATCCTGCGCTTTTTTTAGAGTGTTTAAGGGCTTTAAAAGTGCTTGCCTACGAAGACGTTAAGCCGGAATACGTTGCAGTGAAATTTTTAATTAGCATATTTGAAGGCTTAGGCTATCAACTTTCCTTAAATAAATGTAGTTCGTGTGGTGGGCCGTTTATACAAAAAAGATTTTTAAACCTAGATAGTGGAGAGATAACTTGCCTTGGCTGTAAAGCGCCTAATTCTATAGAGATATCAAGCACTGTGCATAGCGCATTAAGAGTGCTTTTTGGAACTGACTACGAAAAACTTTCTAGCTTAAAACTTGCGGAAAATTCAGAAAAAGAAACTTTAAGCATCTTAGCGCAAAATTTTGAACAAAGATTTTCAAAAAAACTTAAAATATTTTAAATTTGACCCTTTATTTGCTTGCCTTTTTATAGCCTTTTTTGATAATATTTACTTTGTCGAGTGAATAAGAAAATAAATTAAAAAAGCAGGAGAAAATTATGACAAAGTATGTTTATTTGTTCAACGAAGGTAAAGCTGATATGCGTAACCTTCTTGGCGGAAAAGGTGCAAACCTTGCAGAAATGACAAATCTTGGTCTTCCAGTTCCACAGGGCTTTACCGTTACTACGGAAGCTTGTACAAGGTACTATGATGATGGAAGAAAGATTGCCGATGAAATTCAAAAGGAAATAGAGGAAAACCTTGTAAAACTTGAAGCTAAAACAGGCAAAAAGTTTGGCGATGCAAACAATCCTCTTCTTGTTTCCGTTCGTTCAGGCGCTAGAGCATCTATGCCTGGCATGATGGACACGATTTTAAACCTTGGTCTTAACGACCAAGTGGTAGAAGGGCTTGCTAAACTTACAAACAACCCTCGTTTTGCTTACGACAGTTATAGAAGATTTATTCAAATGTTCTCTGACGTTGTTATGGGCTTAGAAAAGTCTAGATTTGAAAGAATAATAGACGACATGAAAGAAAAGAAAGGTGTTAAAATGGACACCGAACTTGACGTAAACGACCTTAAAGAAATGGTTGTTAAATTTAAAGAGTTCTATAAAGAAGAACTTGGAAAAGATTTCCCACAACAGCCAAAAGAACAACTCATGGAAGCTGTTAAAGCTGTGTTTAGGTCATGGGATAACCCAAGAGCTCAAGTTTATAGAAGAATGAACGACATTCCATATAGCTGGGGAACAGCAGTAAACGTTCAGAGCATGGTGTTTGGTAACATGGGCGATACAAGCGGAACAGGTGTTGCTTTCACAAGAAACCCATCTACTGGCGAAAAGAAACTTTATGGCGAATACTTAATGAACGCTCAGGGCGAAGACGTTGTTGCAGGAATTAGAACTCCTATGCCAATTTCTGAGCTTGCTAACCAAAACCCAGCAATTTACGAGCAGTTTGTAAACATTGCAAACACTCTTGAAAACCACTACAACGATATGCAAGATATGGAGTTCACAATTGAAAATGGTAAACTCTATATGCTTCAAACAAGAAATGGTAAAAGAACAGCTAAAGCTGCGCTTAAAATTGCCGTTGACCTTGTAAATGAAGGCAAAATTACAGAGCAAGAAGCTTTAATGAAGATAGAGCCAAAACAATTAGATAGCCTTCTTCACCCAGGCTTCGACCCAGCTGCATTAAAGAAAGCAGAAGTTATAGGAAAAGGTCTTCCAGCTTCTCCAGGCGCAGCTTGCGGAAAGGTTGTGTTCACAGCAGAGCGTGCTTCTGAACTTGCAGGCGAAGGCAACAAGGTTGTTCTTGTTCGTCTTGAAACATCTCCAGAAGACATTGAAGGTATGGCAGCATCTGAGGGTATTTTAACAGCTCGTGGCGGTATGACATCACACGCAGCCGTTGTTGCTCGTGGTATGGGAACTTGCTGCGTAGCAGGTTGCTCCGACCTTAAAGTAAACGAAGAAGAAAAATATTTCGAACTTGGCGGAAAGAAGTATCATGAAGGCGACTATATCTCATTAGACGGCTCTACTGGTAACATTTACGGCGAGCAGGTTAAAACAGAACCAGCTTCACTTTCTGGCGACTTTGGAACTATCATGGAGTGGGCAGACAAATATCGTGCACTTCAAGTTAGAACAAACGCAGATACGCCAAACGACGCTAAAAATGCTTTCCACTTTGGTGCAGAAGGTATAGGACTATGCAGAACAGAGCATATGTTCTTTGATGCAGATAGAATTCCAGCAGTTCGTGAAATGATTGTTTCTTCAACTGTTGAAGAGAGAAAGAAGGCACTTGCTAAACTTCTTCCAATGCAGAGAAAAGACTTTATTGGTCTTTATAAAGCAATGCAGGGCAAGCCTGTTACAATACGTTTCTTAGACCCACCACTACACGAGTTCCTTCCTCACACCGACGAGGAAATTGCAGCTCTTGCTAAGGATATGGGCTTAACCTTTGAAAGCTTAAAGGCAACAGTTGAAAGCCTTCACGAATTCAACCCAATGATGGGTCACCGTGGACTTCGTCTTGCTGTAACATATCCAGAAATTGCAGAAATGCAAACACAAGCTGTTATTGAAGCGGCTATTGCAGTTAAGAAAGAAGACGGCTACGACATAGTTCCAGAAATTATGATTCCGCTCTCCTGCGATGCAAAGGAATTCAACTATGTTCGTGATATAGTTAAGAATAAAGCAGATGAAATCATAGCTAAGGAAGGCGTAAAACTTACCTACAAGATTGGTACTATGATTGAAATCCCACGTGCAGCATTGACCGCTGACGAAATTGCAAAAACAGCAGAATTCTTCAGCTTTGGTACTAACGACTTAACACAGATGACTTATGGCTTCAGCCGTGACGATGCTGGTAAGTTCTTAGACGTATACTACGAGAAGAAGATTTTTGAATCAGATCCATTTGCACGTCTTGACCAAGTTGGCGTAGGCAAACTTGTTAAGATGGCAGCAGACCTTGGAAAGAGTACACGCCCAGACATCAAACTTGGAATCTGTGGCGAACATGGTGGTGATCCATCCTCAATCGAGTTCTGCCACAATGCTGGGCTCACATATGTAAGCTGTTCACCATATCGTGTGCCAATTGCACGCCTTGCAGCAGCTCAAGCCAACATTAAGAACCCAAGAAAATAAATTAAATAGATAAAAATAGCAAAAGTTTAGCCTTTTGCTATTTTTTTTGTCTATTTTAAAATTTTGCCTATTCAAGCATAAATAAAAGCATAACAAAATTGTTATGCTTTTATTTTACATTCCTAATTCTTTTTCTTTTTCTTCTGCAAGCTGTACTATTTGGGATTTTTTCCTTTGCCTGCCTTCAATTTTCATTCTTTTAGCTAAGTTTTTTGTAAGCGTGAATACGTTTCTCCTAATTTTAAAAGGTAAATGAACGTTTGGTACATGATAGTATGACGGTGGAAGAGGAGAATATTCAACTGGAATTTTCTTTACAATTTCTCTAACATAATTTTTTACGCCTTCATCTTGTTCGTTTTCAGCTAAAAACCATAGGCATCTAGTTGTTTTATTAAACCTAAAATTATACATATAGTCAGAACAAGCATAAGCAAAAAAATCTAAATAGTCTTCAAAATCTTTTTCTTCTTTAACCATACAAAACTCCTTTCTCATATTCTATATTAATTTGCTTTTGTCAATATTTAAGTTATATATTAATCTTTCTTTGCATTTTCATTTAGGTATTTAATATAGCATCTTCTGCGCTTGTGTTGAACGTGGTCGAAGTTTTTCCATTGGTTTTGTATTGGAATGTTATATTCAAGGTTTAAATTCGTTTCGCAATGCTCTACGCCGAATTCGTCTAGGTGTTTCATTATGTAATTTAATACTATTGCAGGTAGACCTTTATTTAAATAGCTTTTTCTTATCCCAATTAATGCAAAGTCTAAGATTTTTGGGTGGTTTACAGCATACAATAGCCTTGCTATTCCACAAGGGGTAAGCCTTCCTTTACATTTTTGAACAGCTCTTGAAAGGGAAGGAATTGCAAAGCCAAAAGCTACAACTTCGTCCTTTTCATTAACTATTGTTACCATGTATTTTAGGCTAATAAACATTTTGAATTGATTTATAATTTGGTCGCGAAGCTTATCTGTGTAGGGAACAACACCGTGCAAGTCACCATACGCTTCGTCTATAACTTCAAAAACGCCTTTTTTGTACTTTTCAATAAACTTTTTCTTGCTCTTTTCTTTTACCATTCTAAGATTGTATCTTTTAAGCACTTTTTCAGCAAGTTCTTCCACACGTTTTTCGCGCTCGCCATAGGTTGGAAAAATTTTATATTCTAGCCAGTCTACTTCCTTTCCGTATCCGCATTTTTCCATAAGCTCAGGGTAGTATGGGTAGTTATACTGCTCTTCAAAAGTGGCAAGTTCGTCGAAGCCTTCAATAAGCATGCCTTCGCGGTCTAGGTCGTTAAAGCCAAGTGGGCCGTGCACAATATCCATGCCCTTACTTTTAGCCCATTCTTCAACAGCGTTAAAAAGCGCCTTTGCTACTTCTACGTCGTTAATACAATCAAAACGCGTAAAACGAATGCGTTTTTCGTGAACTTTTTCATTATATATTCTCTGTTCAATGCCTGCAATTCTTCCAGCAAGTTTTCCGTCTTTATATGCTAAAAAGCCAATAGTGTCGCAGTCCTCATAGGAAACGTTTTTAGGGCTAAACAAATTTAGCTCGTCCATTCTAAGTGGGTGAACATATTGGTCGCAGCCCTTATATAATTTTGTAGGAAAATCTACAAATTTTCTTTTATCAGATTTTGTTTTTACCTCTTTAATTTCTATCATTTTTATACCCTCTAAAACTAGTCTATTTTAACAAATGCTAATTAAAAAATCAAATAAAAATTACACTTTTCGACAATATGTGGAATTTACACATAAATTTTAAAAAAATCCTTGCAAATTAAATAAAAGTTGTGTATACTAAAAAAGTCTTAAATTCGCCCCTATGGTCAAGCGGTCAAGACGTCGCCCTCTCACGGCGGAATCAAGGGTTCGATTCCCTTTAGGGGTACCAAATTTTGCGCTTTAAAGAAAGCGCCTTTTTTATTTTAATTAATTTGACATAGTCATATATTTTGTAATATATTATTTAATAATAAGGGGATAATATGAAAAAATTTAAAATTTTTAGTGCATTAGCATTATCTACATTGGCTTTAACAACTGGGGCTTTTCTAACAGCGTGCGGAGGTGTGGCGGACGGCATGTATACGGAAAACGGCTTAATTTTTAAGGTTGAAAATCAAAGCGTTTATATTACTGGCGTGGAAGAAGGCACTACGGAAGTTACAATACCAGCAGAATTCAGGGATTTAACGGTATATGCAATTGAAGAAGAAGCTTTTAAAGATAGCACTGTAACTAAAATTTCTTTTGAAGAAAAAGATTATCGCTTATTTTCAATAGGTGTTCATGCTTTTGATAATTCTGCTATAAAAGAAATTATAAATTTACCAGCAAATGTAACTATGGGAGATAAAGTTCTTTCTGGGCTTAAAAATTTAGAAAAAATTACAGTTTACGGAACAGGTGAGTATTATATAGAAAATGGAAATTTAATTAAGGATGATACGGATTTATTCACAGACGAAGAAATTAAAATTTTAGTTTTAGCGCCAGCTAACATGCAGCCAACTGCAAATTTTGATAATGGTACATATACTATAACTGGCGTAGATGAAGTTTACGACTATGCGTTCGATTCAAATAGGTTTATTACAGACATTATTATAGAAGAAGACGTGAAAAGAATTGAAAGCTATGCCTTCCAAAACGTTACTTTAAATAGCATTACAATTAAAAATACAGATAGATTTGACATATTTATAGATGGTACGGCATTTGATGCTCATAAAGATTTAAAAATATACGTGCCAGCCACAACAGATTATGAAATGGATTCTTGGCTAGGAAACACTAATTTTCTTCAAAGTCATAATTGGCTCATTCATCCTGAAAGCTGCACAAGAGATGATATGCATATGCATGGTTTAAGAAATACATTAGTAAATGGTTCAATTTCAGGATACGATTATTCACTTAACGATGAAGGTACTATGGCAAATATTAAAATCAATTCTTCTACATCAGCTATGCAATCATATCCAGGTTATATGAGATAATTTAAGCCCTTAGGGGCTTTTTTATTTGCAAAAAAATTTTTTTAGTGCAATAATAAGCATATGTTTGGATATAACACCTATAACGAACAAAGTGTAAGTTATATTTTTAATTTAAATCACTTATGGCTAGTTTTAGCGGTAGGTGGCTTTATTGCTATCCTTCTTTTGCTTTTAAAAGGTAAAACGGAAAAGCGTAGAAAAATTACAATGTTTATTGTAGCAATTGTGCTATTAGTGCTAGAAGTAGGGCGCATTGTTTGGAGATTTGAATATTACTTATACGTAGGAATGGAACTAAGCGAAATAGATTGGTGGTGGAATATATCCTTCCAGATGTGCGCAATCATGACATGGTTTACAATAATAACCTTGCTTTTAAATGTGTTCGTTAAAAAACAGGGCTACGTTTTAAATATAATGAATAATATTTTGTTTGGCTGCGCAATGATTGGCGGAATTTTAACATACGTTTATCCTTACTTTATTAGCGGTTCAAGGCCAATTTGGCATTTTACAAATTGGCAGACAATTCTCACTCACGCACTTTTAATTTTTGCTCCAATTTATGTGGTAAGAACAAAAATAATAAAGCCAAAACTAACAGACCTTTGGAAGCCTATGCTTGGTTATGTTTTAATAGGTTCTATTGCCGGCATGGCGTCGGAGTTTAGCGGCAATAATTTTGCTTATTATTTTGAAAACGGCTTATTTGTATATCTTGGCATTCGTGTTCCGTTTGAACTAAGTTTTTTTACAACGTTTATTGCGGTTTTTATCTGTGCAATAATTGCGTACTTAATTGCAAAGCTTATCTATAAGTATAAAGAAGATAGTTTTAAAAACGTATATCCATATTTTTTAATGAGTTTTGCAGGAATTATTTTAATAGTGTTAATTCCGCTTTGCTATCCTTTGCATCCAGTGAAGAATTTTTTAGCTCTATTTAGCTTGCTTCCAATTTTTATAACTATGGGCATGATAGCAATATATGAATATTATAAAAAATCTAGAATAAAAGCTTTACTATAAGCTTTTATTTATTGTAATTTTATGCTATAATTTTTTTAAACATATGAAGAGCGTTTTGAATTTTAGACCTATTTTTTTTGCTTTTATTTCGCTTGCCCTAGGAACCCGATTCGCTAGGGATATTTTTGACGGCAACGCAATTACCATTTCATTTTTTGCACTTTTTTTATGTTTAATTATCTTTTTTAGCATTTATAAGAAAAAGTTTATATCACTAATTATAGTTTGCGTATGTTTTTCGCTTGGGCTTGGGCTGTTTGCTATAGATTATAATAAATTTAGCCCAAATTCATACGATTCAAAAGTTACCGTTGTAGGTAGAGTTTCCGATGAAGTTTATGGCTCGGGAGGTACGCTTTTAACAGATGTTTCTATAAACGGCGAAAAAACTGGCAATATGTACGTTTACATAACGAGCACGGAAGAAAATTTAAGCATTGGCGATTATATAACTTTTAGTAGCTACGTTGAAACAAACAAATTAAGCGAGTTTGGCGAGATTAATACTTATTATTATAACAACAATCAGTACTATTTTGCTTATGCGTCGCTTTCTAAGGAAGATGTTACAAAAGGAAACCCTTCGCTTTCTGAAAGTTTTATGCTTGCAGTAAAAAATGGACTAGAAGAAAATATGTCAGAAGAGGGAGCAAAGCTTGCCTTTTCCGTACTTTTTGGAGATAGAAGCGAACTTAGCGATGAAACTACGGAAAACTTCTCGGCAAGTGGACTTACTCATTTGCTTGCTGTAAGTGGTATGAACGTAGGTTTTCTAGCTGGAATTTTATATCTATTTTTTACTAAGTTAAAGTTTAAACCTTGGCTTAAATTTTTAATAACTGCAATTATCTTAATACTATACTGCTATCTTTGTGGGTTCGGAGCTTCCATAACTAGAGCTACGCTTATGAGTTTGGTGTTTTTAAGCGCCGGGCTATTTGGAAAACGTTACGACATTTTAAACTCTCTTTCCATTGCCGGCATAATTATTTTATTTTTGAGGCCGTTAATGGTATTTGATCTAGGCTTTCTTTTAAGTTTCTTTTGCGTATTTTCAATAGCACTTTTTGCAAATCCTTTAACAAGAGTCTTCCAAAGAATTAAAATTCCAAGAACGCTAGCTACTGCCATGGCGCTTACTATTTGCGCGCAAATTGGCATTTTACCATTTATGGCAAATTACTTTGGATCTATTACAATTTTTTCGCTCCTTGCCAATTTAATTTGTATACCTATCTTCGAAATAGCGTATTGCATAATATTTTCTTGTTTAATTTTGCTTCCAATTCCTTATGTAAATATAATACTTTTTATACCAGACGTAATGCTAACTTTTATAATAATAGTTGCAAACCTAGTGGCAAGTTTAAATATCGGAATAATTAGTTTGTTTGAAATAGATTATATTTCTGTTATCGTTTTTTACCTTGCATTCTTTGTGTTATCTGGGTTTGTTATGCTAAATTTTAAAGCAAAACTATCTGTTTGTGTAACACTTTTGTGCCTTTCCTTTTGTTATACCGCAATTATTAATCAACCTACAATAGTTAACACTTTAAGTTTTACCTTACTTGAAGGTCGCTATGAAAACTCCGCCGTTGTCACGCTTCCAAACAATACGGTTTTATATCTAGGTGCTTTAACAAATGAAGGGGAGAAGTTTTTAAAATACAAAAAATATAATTTAGATTATTTTATTTATAACGAAGATTTAGCGTCAGACGATAGCTTTAACATAACGTCTGATACAAGTTTTAATGACATAGATATAAAACTATTTAAATATGACGGAGTAACCTATGCGGCACTTATATGCTATAATGGGCTTAGCATTTTTTATGCCTACGACCAAACGCCAGAGCAAAATCAAATTTTAGATATCGCTTACGAGCTTTTACCTAATAACGTTTTAGTTTTATGTGACACGGAAGGCTATGGTTATGCGGAAAATATAGATAGCGCGTATTATGCTTGCGAGTATGGCGTAGATTTAGAAAATTCGTATTCAACAGGGGAATATGGTAGTTTTACTATGACCTTTGATGGAAATAAATTAAGTGAAATAAGGAGTTTAATTTGAAAAAGTTTATTAGTTTACCATTAAAAAATGTATATAGAATAGTGGGAGAAGACTACTATTTAATAGACCAAGTTTTAAAAGAATTAAAGATCGCGTGTGGCGGAGAGATGTCTGACTTAAACCAGTCTTATTTCGACGATGAAAATTTTTCTGCGGACAAGCTTTTAGATTCTTGCAATCAAATGCCGTTTATAGCGGAAAAAAGATTAGTTATTTTAAAAGAGCTATCCAAAGTTAGCGAGGCGGACAAGAAAAAAATAGTAGAATATTCTAAAAGCCCGTCGCCGTTTAGCGTGCTTGCTATTATAGATAACAATAAGAATTTTGTTAGCGTTCAGGGCGAAGTTATAGATTGCAAGCCGCTTAACTTTAATGAACTAAGTGTGTTTATAAAAGAAAAATTTTCTAGCTTAGGCACTGGCATTAGCCAAGACGGGCTGAAAGAACTTATAGAGTCCTGTTCATACAATCTAACAAAAATTGTGGCAGAAATAGAAAAGCTTGCTAGCTATGCGGGAGACAAAGAAGTAAGTAAAGCCGACGTAGATAACTTAGTTACAAAAACGGACGATTTTACAATTTTCGAGCTTTCAGATGCTTTATCCAAAAAAGAGTCTGTTAGAGCTGTAAAACTTCTTGAATTAATGCTTGCAAGTTTAGAGCCAACTATGATATTATCATTACTAGCAGGGCATTTTAGAAGATTGTTTCATGCAAAAATTTCTTCACTTAGCACGCAGGAACTTGCTAAACTTCTTGGCGTAAAGGAATTTGCTGTAACCCGAGCCAAAGAGCAAGCTAAAAATTTCTCTGCCGTTAACTTAAAGAAAATTGTAGAGCTTATTTTAAACACGGACTATATGATTAAGTCTGGTCAAATGAATGCAGAAAATGCAATTCACTATTTAGTATTTTCTATATTGGAGCTTAAATGAAAAGAGTAGCAGAAGCCACAGGGCTTAAAATGTGGATATTAATTTTAGCGTCTTACTTTACGTTTTGCGTTGCAAATTACGATAACGTAAACGCACTTTTATCTGTAAATAATTTATTTTTATGTATATTAATTGTGCTAGGTTATAGCCTAATGTATTACATAATTTTTGAGGCGCTTATAGGCATATTTTACGCTGCACAAAAATCTAAAATAGAAAATTATATTACCTTAAAACAATTTTCAAATATTTTTAGATATTTAATTATTTTTGTAAATATTATTTTATATATTTTAACAAAAATATTTGTAGCAATTAATTTTTATACCGTTTATTTTTTACTTTTCTTTACAATTTGTTCCTATTTTATAATGTTTATTTTAGGATATTTTATTTTAAAAAAGCATTATATTCAAATTAATTTCGCGCTAATTTATTTTGAATATGCATTCATATTTTTAGCACTATTTGTAATTTTGTGGGGTGTGTTATGAGAAAAGTTTTAGCATGTTTTTTAATTGCATTTTCATTTATTTTAGCATTTTCAGCAAATTTTAGTTTAACAAACCTTTCGTTTTGTGAAGAAGAACTAAACGAATTTGTAGAAAACAGCGCCAATAGAACGGCGGGTTCGGAAGGGGAAAAGGAGAGTGCAAATTTCATTCAAACAAAGCTTGAAGAAATAAACATTCAGCCACTATACGAAAGCTATCAACAAACGTTTGATTATAACGATTCTACTTCACAAAACGTTTTAGGGCTAATAGATAATGCTGCGGAAAAATATGTAGTAATAGGTGCGCATTACGATAATGTTCATAGGCTAGGCGAAAGTGAAGGCGTAAACGATAACGCTAGCGGTGTTATAACAAGTTTAAATCTTGCATCATATTTTTCAAATAGCGCACTTGATTTTAATATAATTTTTGCATATTTTGGCGCAGAAGAAGTAGGGCTTGTTGGCTCGCAGTATTTTCTAAATAATTTAGATGAAAATATATTAGATAATATTATTTTATACATTAATCTAGATTCAATAGGTGCAGGCGACTATTTATATTATTATACCTACGACGCTCCAACTACTTATGGAAATTTTATAGATGATTTTGCTGAAAATCAAGCTATAACCAAGCTTGGCAATAAAAGATTATTTTCAAACAGAGCAACCTTTGGAATCAACTATAATCATATAGGTTTAAATTCCGATAACGCGGTTTTTATAAAACGTGGAATAAATTCAATAAACTTCTTTGCTGGAAATTTAGACGTAGCACGCCTTGGTTTTCATGAAACGGAAGGTCATGATAAAATAATGCACGTATCCGATAGTTTGCAAACAAACGAAGAGATTTTCGGAGAAAAATTTTATATAAACATGGCAAGCGTAAACAACTTTGTAACAGAGCTTTTACTTAGTGAAAACTTTGTAGAAAGCATGCCTCTTAGAGAGATAAATCCAATGCTTCTTTCCGATTGGTTTTTAAAGATAATAGCCATAATATTTGTAGCCGTGCTTGCTCTTGGAACTTTCCTTTTCTTTAAATTTAAAGGAAAGAAAGTGCAGCTCCAAGCGGTAGTTAACAAAGAAGTAAAAGCAGTTCAAAATAGTAAAAAGAAATAGCGGAAAAAATAATTTCCGTTATTTTTTATTGTACCATAAAATCCTCAGACTATCTGGGGTTTTATGGTACAAAAAATTCGCCTTGAAATAATTTCAAGGCGAATATCTTTTTATTTAAGGCTGGTCTGTAAGCCGAGTTCTGTATTAAACGGTCATCTATCTAGGTATTATGTCTCCATAATAGTCAAGCGGTGCTTTTAAAAGGCGCGAGAGAACAAGCGCTATTGCCTTTTTTAACCTTGCTTCAGGTGGGGTTTACATGGCACCCTTTGTTACCAAAGGGTCGGTGGTCTCTTACACACACCTTTTCAACCTTACCCACATAAGCGGGCGGTAATTTTCTGTTGCACTTTCCTTAAAGTTACCTTCACCGGCAGTTAACCGGCACCCAGTTCTCTTGAAGCTCGGACTTTCCTCGGTAATGCCACCACAGCATTAACGCGACCGTCTGGCCAACCTTGGAAATAATATAGCATGTTTTATAAATTTTGTCAAGTTTGCCTGCTTAAAACTTTAAATTAAAGGTAATAATTTAGCTATGATTTATGTTTGGAGCATAGCTATAACTTTAATACTACTTTTATTGCCACTTTTAAAAAAGCGTGGCATTTTGAAGTGTAGGTTACATTTTAAAAGGGTGGCCTTAAATAAAAAAACTTTTACAAGTAAGCCATTAAAACTTACTTTTAATTTGAACGTTCCCTTTAAAGATAAAGCTCTTTACGACCACGTTTTAAAGGCGATAACTTACCATGCTCCTATTTCTTATTCAAAAGTAAATATAGGGCTTTTAAAAAACTCTGGCATAGATATAACTTTGCCGGTTTATATAGAAATAAACCCTAGTTATAAATTATTAAAAAAATTATTGGAAATTAATAAAAAATATGCTTTTAATTTAATTATTTTTACAAAATCAAATAAATATAATAAATATTTAAAACACAATAAAAATTTAAGAGTATTATATTTAAATGATATTTCTAAAGAATTAAAAGAAAATTTATATAAATTAAATATTAATTATAATTCAGGTAAACTTTTTGAAAAAACATACAATTTTGGCTTTAATTTTGAAAATTTTATACTAAAAGAGCATTTTGAAGGTATAAATTTGGTTCAAACATATACAAATAAAAATTTTGAAATTGAATTATTAAAAAATAAATATAAATCTTCAGCATACTCGTTAAAAATTAAAAATATTTCAAATAAAAATGAAAAGATTAGCTTTAATTTTAATTATAAATTTAGTGGATATTATCTTTTTAATAAAAAAGGAAAAATTCTTTCAGCATTAAATTTGCTTACAGAAAATAAAACAAATTTTTACTCTTCAATTTTGCCAAAGGAAGTTTGCTTTTCAAGTGTATATGGTTTAAAAAATTCCAAAGACCCGCTTTTAGCTTTTAACTATAATCTTAGTTTAAAAGCAGGCGAGATTAGAAAACTAAATTTTGCTTACGGCAGTGAAGAGAATTTGGTAAATGAGTTTGAAAACAATAATAGTGAATTAAAGAAACTATTCAATATAAAAATTCAAACGGACGATAATAAACTAAATACACTTTTTAATATAACATTGCCAAGAAAGATAGCACTTTCCGGCGTACAAAACTTTAATGGCGGAGATTATTCTTTGAATGAAATTTTAACTAAGTATAAAGAAGGCGCTTTAACGGATTATGCTTGCTATAATTTACTAAAACAAAAGTTTATTATAGAGAAAAAGGAAAGCTTTGAACTTCAACCTTTTTTAATGAATTACAAGTTAAAAATCTTCTTCGAAGATAAAATTAAAACTATTGAAGCGCGTCACGGAGAAAAAACTTGTTTGAGTATAGACGACATTCTTTATTATAACGCAAGAAGCCTTTCTAAATCCGCGCTAAAAAAGAGTAAGGGCGAGGTTAAAATTGTTTTTTAAAATTTTATAAAAATACTTGCAATGTGGGCTACATTATGCTACAATATTGCGGTCTTGGGGAAGGTTTCCAAGGCAAAGAAATAAACACCTTCGGCAAATTTATCCGCTGTTGCCAAAAATTTTGGTGGCGAGATAGAGTTTTAAAGCCGTTGGGACGACTAAAAACAAGGAGGATAAAAAATTTATGTCAGTTATTTCAATGAAACAACTTTTAGAGGCTGGCGTACACTTCGGTCACCAAACAAAGAAGTGGAACCCAAAGATGAAGAAGTACATTTTCACCGCTAGAAATGACATTCACATCATCAATCTAGAAGACACATCAAACCTTATAGACGAAGCGTACAACTTTGTTCGCGACGTAGTAGCTAGCGGAAAGAGCGTACTATTTGTTGGTACAAAAAAGCAGGCACAAGAAGCCGTTAAAGAAGAAGCTGAAAGATGCGGAATGTTCTATGTTAACACGCGTTGGCTTGGCGGAACGCTTACAAATTTTAGAACAATTAGAACTAGAATAGAGCGTTTAAACAAGCTTAACCAAATGGAAAAGGTAGGCGAATTTAGCCTTCTTCCAAAGAAAGAAGTTGCAATTTTAAAGGCAGAACGCGACAAGCTTGAAAAGACTCTTGGTGGAATTAAGGACATGAGAGAATTCCCAGGCGTTATTTTTGTAGTAGATCCATCCAAAGAGCACATCTGCGTTAGAGAAGCTATCAGCCTTAAAATACCTATGGTTGGCCTTGTAGACACTAACTGCGACCCAACAGGTATCGACTACGTTATTCCAGGCAACGACGATGCAATCCGTTCTGTAAAACTTATTGCAAGCGCAATTGCAGACGCTGTAATTGAAGCAAGAGAAGGCGTTTCACTTAAAGATAAAAACGCTGATGAAGACGAAAAGATAGACTTAAAAGAAGCACTTGAACAAGTTAAGCCTACAAAGGAACTTGCCGAAGACGAAGAAGAAAAGCCAGCTAAAAAGAAAAAGCCAGCTAAGAAAGTTGAAGAAAAGAAAGAAGAGATAAAAGAAGAAAAAGTAGAAGCTGAAGAAGTAAAGGTTGAAAAGAAAGAAGAAAAGAAAGAAGAAAAGCCAGCTAAGAAAGCTCCTGCTAAGAAAACAACAAAGAAAGAAGAAAAAGGGGAATAATTATGGTAACACCAAGTGACGTAGCAAAACTCCGCGCTATGACAGGCGTTGGAATGATGGATTGCAAAAAAGCTTTAATGGAAACAAACGGCGATATGGATAAGGCCGTAGATTATCTTCGTGAAAAGGGCATGGCTGCCGCTGCAAAGAAGGCAGATAGAATAGCTGCCGAAGGCGTTGTAGGCTCTTACATTCACATGGGTGGAAAAATTGGCGTTTTAGTAGAAGTTAACTGCGAAACAGACTTCGTTGCTAAAAGCGATAAATTCCAAGCTTTAGTAAAGGATATAGCTATGCAGATAGCAGCAGCTAAACCACTTTACGTTAGCGAAGCAGACGTTCCAAGCGAAGAACTTGATAAAGAAAGAGAAATTTTAACGGTTCAAGCTAAAAACGAAGGAAAACCAGAAGCAATTATAGCTAAAATGGTGGAAGGCAGACTTAAAAAGTACTATGCAGATTTCTGCCTATTAGACCAACCATTTGTTAAGGATTCCGACAAGACCGTTCAACAAATAATCAACGAAGCTATTCTTTCTATTGGAGAAAAAATTTCTGTTAGAAGATTTACTCGTTACGAAATGGGTGAAGGTCTTGAAAAGAGAAAGGATAACTTAGCTGAAGAAATTGCTAAAATGTCAAATAAATAATTTTTAGAATATAATATATAAAGCTCCTATTATTTATAGGGGCTTTTATTTTAAAAGTAAACTTTTTAGGCAATACTTTAATATATAAACGGCTTTTGCAGGCGCAAATTTTACAAAAGTTTATATAAATTTAAATTTTGTTTGCTTTTTTATTTGCAAAAAGCGCGAGTTTATAGTAAAATCTTCTAGTATTTAAGGAGATTAATTCATGGATAACGTTATGTTGCAAGAAATACTAGATTCGTTTAAGCAAGATTTAGATAAGTCTGTAAATCACTTAAAAAGTGAATACCAAATTCTTCGTGCAGGCAGGGCAAACCCACATATTCTAGATAGAATTATGGTGGATTACTATGGAACGCTAACGCCGCTTAATCAGATGTCTAATATAGCCGTTGCAGAAGCTAGAATGATAACGGTAAGTATGTGGGATATATCTATGTTAAAGGAGGCCAAAAAGGCAATAGAAGTTGCCGACCTTGGCGTGTCTGTTAGCGACGATGGAAGAATTATTAGGCTTATTTTCCCAGTGCTTACGGAAGAGAGAAGAAGAGAGATAGCAAAGCAAGTTAAATCTCTTTTAGAAAACTGCAAAATCTCTATGCGCTCGGCAAGACGTGACGCACTTGATATGTTTAAAACGTTAAAGAAGGACGGCGAGATGTCAGAAGACGAGTACGCAGGTGCGGAAAAGGATATTCAAAAGATAATAGATTCTTACGTAGAAAAAGTAGATGAAATGTGCGCAGCCAAAGAAAAAGAAATTATGGAAGTCTAAGTAGGAGAAAACTTTGAATTTAAAAATTCCTAAACATGTGGCTATTATTCTAGATGGCAACGGAAGGTGGGCAACAAGAAAAGGTCTTCCTAGAACAGTTGGGCATAAGGCTGGAATAGAGGCTGTAAAAAGAACGGTAGAAGCGGCAAAAGAGCTAAACATTGAAGTTTTAAGTTTTTTTGCATTTTCAACTGAAAATTGGAAGAGAGATAAATCTGAAATAGACGCCATTTTTGAAATACTTAGAAATTATCTTAAAGAAAACGAAGAAGAATATTTAAATAAAAATATAAAGCTTGAAACTATGGGGGATATTACAAAACTGCCAGAGGATTTATGTTTAAAGTTTGAAGAGCTTAAAGAAAAAACTAAAAACAACACTGGCATGATTGTAAACATCGGTTTAAACTATGGTGGAAGAGATGAAATAGTTCGTGCTTTTAACCTTTTAAGCAAAGAAGGCGTGAAAGAAATTAAAGAAGAAGATATTAAAAAACATCTTTACACATGTAATTTACCAGACCCAGATTTTATTATCAGAACAAGCGGAGAGCAAAGGCTCAGCAATTTTATGCTGTTCCAGTGTGCGTACTCCGAGCTATATTTTCCAAAAGTGCTTTGGCCAGATTTTGATAAAAAGCATTTAGTTAAAGCACTTAAAGCTTATTCCAAAAGAGACAGACGTTTTGGCGCTATTACAAAGGAGAAAAAATGAAACAACGACTGCTTACAGGTGTGGCAATAATTGCAGCATTAATACTAGTGTTCTTTTCAAGAACGTTAACGCTCTATGTATTCGATGCCTTTATTGGCATAATTGCAATATTAGCTAGCCTTGAATTTTCAAGATTATTAACTAGGACAGGCTATTATAACTTTGCCGTAATTATCGGCATATTTCCAACGCTATTTTATATAGCCTTTATGCTGTGTTCGCACTTTAATTTGCCGTTATATTTAATAATGGTAATCATTGTTGCAATAGCACTCGTTTTAATGCTTGGGCTATTCCTATATTCATTAATCTTTAAAAAGAGAACACTTAATGAAATGAATTTAAGGGGAGTTAAAACATCACTTTCAACTTATTCATTTCAAAAAGCTGTACAAACCTTGTTTGGAATGTTCTATCCATCATTCTTTTTAATGTTGCTTGTAATTTTAAATAGATGCGAAGAACTTACTTACATTTTTACAAAGGCATCTGGCTTTAAAGGAACGTTAAGTTTCTTTATACTACTTCTTGCCTTCTTAATTCCTATTATCACGGACACCTTTGCTTATCTAATGGGCAGCGTGATAAAGGGCAAAAAACTTTGCCCAAACATTAGCCCAAATAAAACTATTTCCGGTGCAATAGGCGGCGTGGTTTGGACGGTTATAGTAACAGCAGTTTTATATTTAATTTTCGACACAATTGGTGCGTATAACACCATGTTTACTAGTTTACACCTAGAAATATGGCATATTATAATATTATCTGTTGTGGCGTCTGTGGCTTGCCAATGCGGAGATATTTTTGAAAGCTTTTTAAAGCGCAAAGCTGGCGTTAAAGATGCTGGAAATCTACTTCCAGGCCATGGTGGAGTTCTAGATAGAGTGGACAGCCATATATTTAATGCAGTAATAATTTTTGCATTTTTCTTAATATTCTTACTATAAAGGAGTTTTATGATAGTTCTATATATAATTTTAGCAATAGTAATTTTGCTAGTAATGGTGCTAATTCACGAGTTTGGGCACTATGTTGTAGGTAGGGTGCTTGGCTTTAAAATAACGGAATTTTCCGTAGGTTTTGGTAAGGCAATTGTGCAGAAAACCAATAAGCGTGGTGAAAAAATTTCACTTAGAATTTTCCCGCTTGGCGGTTACTGTGCTTTCTTTGGCGAAGATACGGAAGACGATAAGGAAGACACAAACCCAGATTCTTTCGTAAATCAAAAGCCGTGGAAGAGAATTTTGGTGTACATTGCAGGACCACTATTTAATATAATTTCAGCTGTACTATTTTCTTTCATACTATTAGTATCACTTGGCTATGGCAATATTTATAGAGTAACTTATGTAAACCCTAACTTTTCTCAAACTGCTTCCGTTATAGAAGAAGGCGACGTAATCTATAAAATAAATGGTAAAAAAGTTGATTACGTTTGGGAATCTACCATAGAGAATATTTTGCCAAATATGCAAGATGGCGATAGTGTTACGCTAGAATATCGCGACGCAGAAACGGGCGAAATAGTAACGGAAACGCTTGTAGTTTCAACAAATCAGCAGGTTGACCCAGAAACAGGTGAAGGGGTTATTGAAAACGGCGTTCCAATTTATCAAACAGGGCTAGGGCTTAGTTTACAACTTTCTAGTGAAAGGCTTTCATTTATAGATGCGCTTGCTCAGTGTGTTCCGTTCACAATTGGGCTTGTGTGGATGGTTTTAAAATCTCTATGGCTACTTATAACCTTCCAGTTGCCAATAAGTGCAATAGGCGGGCCTATAACAACAGTTACAACGGTGGCAAACACCTTAGGGCAAAGTTTTGCAAGTATCTTGCTATTTATGCCATTAATTGCAGCAAACTTAGGTGTGTTTAACCTGTTGCCGTTCCCGGCACTAGATGGCGCGCACGTAGTGTTTACTAGCATAGAATGGATTAGAAAAAAGCCAATAAAACGAAGCATAGAAACTTGGATTCATTTTATAGGCTTGATTGTTCTGTTTGCATTTGTTATAATAATAGATATAATTCATTTCTTTGTTTAAACTTATGGAAAAATTAATTGCAGAACTAAATAAAAATTTTAATAATAATTTCACATTTTTAAAAATTTATGATGTGGAATATACTCTTTCTGCCAAAACGTGTACGTTTACTTTAATGTATCCGGAAACTGTTGGCGAAATTTCTAATGAAGATAGAAAAAAAATATATGAATTTATTAAAAACTATTTAAATTTAAACGGAAAATTATTTTTAAAATTTAGAAAATCCTATTTAGATAAAGAATTTATTTTAAAGGAAATTCTTCAATTTGTTAAAAATAACTATTTTTCCGTTTTTTCCTATGTAAAAAATGAAAACTTTTTAATTGAGAACAATAATTGTTATATAAATGTAACTATTAAACTTGCAAAAAACATTTTTGAAAATATAGACGACGCGAAATTTGAAAAAGAACTAACGGACTATTTAAATTCACGTTTTTGTGCGGAGTTTTCAGTTAATATTTTAAAAACAGAAGAAGTTGAATTCACAGGCGTCATTGAAAAACGTTTAGAAAAGGTGCTTGAAGATAATAGAGTAGAAAAAACTCCGCGCTATAAAGTTTTAGAGCCAGTTATGCTTGTAGGCAAAGAGTTTTATTTTGAACCAGAATACATAGGGAATATTAAAGGGGAAAAGACTTCTGTAATCTTAGCCGGAAGAGTGCAAAATATAAATAAAAAAACCTTTACCAAAAAAGGTAAAACTCCAATTGAAAAAGCATACTACACTTTCATATTAAACGAAGGCAAGGAAAGTATTAACGTTGTATATTTCTGCCCAAAGTCTAATGAAGACAAAATGGACAAGCTTATAAACGGCGACACAATTGTGCTTATGGGTGACATTAAAAATGGTTACAGCGGTTCACTTACAATGTATGCAAGAAGTATAGCCTTGTGCGAAATGCCTGCTAACATTTACGAAAAGGAAGCGGATAAGCCTGTTAAAGTAATGCAACATGGGTATAAGGTAGTAAGTCCTGAAAAAGTTCTCTCGTTAGAACAAGGCAACCTTTTTGCTATTGGACCAGTTTATAATAAGCATATCTACGACAATAATTTTGTGGTATTCGACGTAGAAACTACTGGGCTAGATGCCGATACATGCGAAATTATAGAGATAGGCGCAGCAAAAATTGAAAATGGTAAAATAACGGAAAAATTCCAAACTTTAATTAAGCCAAGCAAACCTATAAGCGACTTAATTACAAACTTAACCGGCATAGATAACAGTATGGTTGAAGACGCGCCGAACATAGAAGATGCAATAAAAGATTTCCATTATTTTTGTGAAAATACAATTTTAGTGGGCTACAACGTGAGCTTTGATATAAAGTTCGTTCAAAACGCGGGTAGACCAGTGGATTGTCCGTTCAATAATGAAATAGAAGACGCCATGGCGCTTGCAAGAGAAAAGTTAAGGCTTGGTAACTATAAATTAAAGACTGTTGTAAATGAGCTTGATATTAAGCTCGACAACGCGCACCGTGCTTACAACGACGCATTAGCCACAGCAAAAGCATATTTAAAATTAAATGAAATTGGTTAAAATGTATAAAAATCTTTTCTTTTTATCAAAATAAAAGGGGAAGATTTTTTTGAAACGTACTATAATTTTAAGATATTTTAATATTATAACTTTTCTATGCTACTTAGGCACGTTAGCATATTTCTTTATTATTGGAAAACCGCTTGAAATATGGTTTTCAGTAGGTGTAATTATTCTTGGGTTCAATAGTTTACTTAAAAGCTGGTTTTTTCAGCTGGATTCTAGTTTATACATTGGCAGTATGCTAATTTTTATAGGTATTGCATCGCTTATTCAAAATTTTTTTATGATAGATTTAAGCCTTTTCTATCCGTGGTATATTTTTTCGCTTGCTTTTGCGTCACTTATGGTTTTTTCAATATTTCGTCAAAAAATTCACTTTAAACTATTTGTTATTGTGTGCTTAGAAGTGATAATATTACTTATATATAAGTTAAGATTGTTGCCAAAAGTTTTATTTTATGTTATAAATACATTGTACCTAATTTTTATATTATTTTTACTTATAAGGTCAATTAGAAAGAACACAAGGAGCTAGTTATGTTTAAAACTGAAAAGAATGGCTACGCAAGGCAAGAAGTAGATGCGTATATTAAAAAACTTGTAACCGATCACGATAAAGAAGTGATGGAATATAAGATGAAAAATCTAGAACTTGAAAAGAAACTTCTAGAAGAAAAGCCTGGAAAAAACGACGAATTTGCTATAACACTTGCTAGCGCGCTAGAAAAGGCAAAACAAATAGAAATGAGCTGGCGAAACATATACAAGCTTAAAATTCAGCAGCTAGATTTGCTCTACAATAGGTTTCAATCGCTTTTCACGGAAGCACTAGAAAAGTATCCACAGCTTGAAAATATAGGTAATATTAAGAACGTTATAGACGAGTTCAAAAGTGCTGTAAAACTTGCCATGCAGGAAGATTTTAACACCGAGATTACAGCTCCGGTTCAAACGGATAACGACACAATTAGGCGTCTGCTTTCTAAAATGGCTACTTATGGCAAAGACCAAGACGAAGTGCGTACAGTAAAGGTTAGACGTAGGAGAAATTTGCGAGATGGCAAAAAAGACGTTTTTTATGAGGAGAAGAGCAACATTAAGCCAATAGCCAACGTAGAAGTAGAAAATAATGAAGATTATGATAGTCCAGTAGAAAAGTTCTTGCAAGAAGATAGTAGCGACGCAACATATACGAACTTTTTATCTAAAAATCCAAAGTCTAATGGTTTAGAGCCAAACGAAAGTGGTTTTGACTTAAAGGAAGCGGTAAACCCTACAGAAGACTTAGAAGAGATAATGAAAGCATTTAATTTCTATCCAGGTAAAAAGTAGCTCGAAAGCCAAATTTTAAACAGGTTTAAAATTTTAAAATTGCTATCGCAATTTTGCGTGCTTTCAGCGCGCTTAGCTTTCTCGCCCAAAACTAAGGTGTTTATTTTCCATAACCCAGAATAAAATCTAGTGATGTATCAAAATATTTAACAATATCTAAAAGTTTATTGGTTTTTGGAATTAACCCATTTTTCCACCTATAATAACTATATTCACTCATATTTAATTCTTCCATTGTTTTTGCAATGGAATTATTTTTTGATTTCATTAAAAAGTTAAAACGTTCTATAAAATTAGAAGTTTTTGTACATAACGGAGATATATTATCTGTTAAGCCAAACAAATAGTCGAGCGAACAATTAAAAAATTTTGCCATATTTAATGCTATTTCAATTGTCGGATAGTAGTTGTTATTGAAATAACCATTAATAGTTGTAGACGAAATAGATAATTTTTTAGCTAATGCTAATCTTGAAAGGTCATAATCTTCTAAAAGTTCTTTTAATCTCTCTTGAAATTTGTTCATTTGTGTTATATTCTCCTAAAAATAAATAAAAACCCTCACTTCTTTCTAATTTTTGCAAAATTTATGAAATTTTAATTGCATTAGAGAGTTGTGAGAGTGTATAATTTATAAGGAGGATAATTAATGAATAAATCTGAAATGATAAGAATCATATTTCTAATTTTTTTATGTAAATATAAAAATACAATAGAATATGACAAAGATAGTATTACAATATTCTTTAAAGATGGAACTAAGATAAAGATAAATATATCAAAAGAAAAGGAGTAAATATGGATTTTTTAGAGATAACAAAAATTTATTTAAACTATATTATGAGTGAAAATGAAGCCGAGAAAATGTTATTAAACAAAGAAGAGTTAATAAATGATTTGAATAGTTTTTCTTTTTTAATACCTATATCAGAGAATAAGTTTAAGTTTATAGGAATTGGAGAGTTTTATATTTTTGATATTGAGTGGACTTAAAAGTTCCCAAAAAATTTTTTTTAAAATTTTGGCATAAAATGCTTGACTTTTGGATATATTAGGTATACAATGCTAGCAGTCGAGTGAAAAGAGTGCTAGCAAAGTGTAAAAAATTCGCATATAATCTAAAAGGAGGTAAGGCTTTTGAAAGAAGATAAGCTAAAAGGCAGAAAACATGAGCTTATGATTGCAGTAGTGGAAGACTACATAAACGATGCAAGTCCTATAACAAGCGGCGGCGTGCAGAAAAACCACTTAACAAGCGTAAGCACGGCAACGCTTAGAAATGAACTTAGCGCGCTAGAAGCTATGGGGCTTTTAAAGCAACTTCATACGTCTGGCGGTAGAGTTCCTACGGTGCTCGGTTATAAGTATTATGTAAACCATCTTCTTCAAGGCTTAACACTTAACTACGACCAACTTGACGGCGTTAAAAGTCTTCTAGATGAACGCTCTAAAAGCCTTTTTGAAATAGTTTCCGGCGTGGCTAAAATTATCAATAGGGCTGTAAAATATCCAACGGTAATTTACGTAAATGGCTACGATAAACTAGTGGTGGAAAACATAAAAATTATTCCACTTGTTGGCGATAGCGCGCTTGCATTAATTCAAACGTCTAGCGGATATTTAACAAACACCTTAGATGCTAAGGCTTCAAGTGAAGCGTATGAAGATGCGTCTAAATATCTAACAAAGAAGTTTGCAGGTAAAACTCTTGGCGAAATGATGCACGACATGGAAAAACTTGAAAACGATATGCTAGAAGAAATTTCAGGCTTTAAGGAGATTTTAGATACATTAATTGAAGGCATAAAGAAGTTTGTTGAAGAAAACCATTTAAACATACGTCAGGATAAGGCAATAGATGTGTTAGATGATAGTGCGGACGACGAACAGACCAAAAAGATGATGAGGCTTCTCGGAGACCAAGAAGAGCTTGAACGTGCACTTGAAACTAGCGGAGACGAGCTTAGCGTGGAAATGGTGGACGACGATGAAGAATATTCAGGTTTGGCCGTAATTAAAGCGCCGCTTTGCATAGATGGCACGCCTGTTGCGTCCATTGGGGTATTTGGACCTCAGAGAATGGACTATAAGGGCATAGCTTCAGCACTTAAAGTAATTACAAGCCAGTTAAAAGGAGAGAATGATGAAACATAGAATAAAGCCGTTAGAAGATGAGGAAAAAAGCTTAGAAGAAAGTGAAGCCGCATGCGAATGCGAAGAAGAGAGCTCTGATACTTGTACTTGTGAAAAGGAAAAACACGAAGATTGCTGTTGTAAGGGAGAACATTCAGATTGCAAGCACGAGCATGAACACGAGTGCTCTAAAAATGGCGAGCACGAGCCTGGCGAACATTGTAAGCACAATCATGAGAATTCTCATCACAACACTTCTAAGGAAGAAGAATACTTAAACATGGCGCGTGTGATTCAAGCCGACTTCGACAATTTTAGAAAAAAGAGTTACGAGCAAATTCTTCAAGCAAGGCAAGAAGGGGAGATTGAAGCAATAGAAGCGTTTTTGCCGGCACTTGATTCTTTTAACGAAGCTAAAAAGATGATTACAGACGAAAAGATTTTGCAGGGCGTGGAGATGATTGAAAAGAAGATTTTAGAAGCTCTAAAAATGCTTGGAGTGGAAAAAATTGAGGCGGAAGGCAAGCCGTTTAATCATAATCTTCATAATGCAATTGCAGTTACTCACGACAATTCTCTTGATGACGACGTGGTTCAAGCGGAGTATCAAGCGGGTTATAAATTCAAGGATAAAGTTATAAGATATTCTCAGGTTATTGTAAATAAAAAGGAGGAAAAATAATATGGGAAAAATTATAGGAATTGACTTAGGAACGACAAACTCTTGCGTAGCCGTTATGGAAGGCGGCAAGGCAACAGTTATACCAAACGCTGAAGGGGATAGAACAACACCTTCCGTTGTGGGCTTTACAAAAGATGGAGAAAGACTTGTAGGTAAGGTTGCAAAGCGTCAAGCTATAGCAAACCACGAAAACACGGTTACGTCCATTAAAAGAGAAATGGGAACAGACCATAAAGTAAAATTAAATGGTAAGGAATACACAGCACCAGAAATTTCTGCTATGATTCTTTCAAAGTTAAAGCAAGATGCAGAAAGCTATCTTGGCTCTAAGGTAACACAAGCTGTTATCACTGTTCCAGCATACTTTAACGACAGCCAACGTCAAGCTACAAAAGATGCAGGCAGAATTGCAGGACTTGAAGTTTTAAGAATTATCAACGAACCAACGGCGGCAGCTCTTGCATATGGACTAGATAAAGGGGAAAACAAAAATCAAAAGATTTTAGTTTACGACCTTGGTGGTGGTACGTTTGATGTCTCCATTCTAGAAATTGGCGACGGCGTGTTTGAAGTTTTGTCTACAAACGGAAATACACGTTTAGGTGGCGACGACTTCGACCAAAGAATTATAGACCTATTAGTAGACGAATTTAAGAAATCTAACGACATAGACCTTTCAAAAGATAAACTTGCTATGCAAAGATTAAAGGAAGCAGCAGAGAAAGCTAAAATCGACCTTTCTGCTACGCCAAAAACAACAATAAGCCTTCCATTCATTACAGCTGATGCAAGTGGTCCAAAGCATCTTGAATACGATTTAACAAGGGCTAAATTCGATAGTATTACAGAAGACCTTGTAAAACAAACATTAACTTGCGTAGAAAATGCTTTAAAAGACGCAAAACTTACTATGAGCGACATTAATAAGGTTATCATGGTTGGTGGTTCTACACGTATTCCAGCAGTTTACGACGCAGTTCAAAAACTTACAGGAAAAGAGCCATTTAAAGGTATCAACCCAGATGAGTGCGTTGCAATTGGTGCAGCAATTCAAGGTGGCGTACTTGGCGGCGAAGTAAAGGACGTTCTTCTTCTAGACGTTACTCCACTTTCACTTGGTATTGAAACATTGGGCGGTGTATTTACAAAACTTATTGAAAGAAATACAACTATTCCTACAAAGAAATCTCAAGTGTTCTCTACGGCGCAAGATAACCAACCGGGCGTAGACATTCACGTACTACAAGGCGAAAGAGAGTTTGCAGCTCAAAACAAAACTCTTGGCAGATTTAGTTTAACAGATATTCCACCAGCTCCAAGAGGCGTTCCACAAATTGAAGTTACTTTTGATATTGATGCTAACGGCATTGTTCACGTATCTGCAAAAGACCTTGGCACAAATAAGGAGCAATCTATTACAATTACGTCTTCTTCAAATATGAGCGAAGCAGACATTGAAAAGGCTGTAAAAGAAGCAGAAGCTCACGCTGAAGAAGATAAGAAGCAAAGAGAGCTTATAGATACCAAAAACCAAGCTGATAACATGGTATATCAACTAGAAAAGATGCTTAAAGAAAATGGCGACAAGCTTTCAGCAGACGACAAAAAGAAACTTGAAGACGCAATAGCTAAAGCTAAGAAGGACTTTGAAAGCAACGATATTGAAGTTATAAGAAAAGCGCTAGAAGAGCTTACAACGTCTTCAAACGAAGTTGTTACAAAAATGTATCAAAGTGCACAAAACGCTCAAGGTGCTAACCCAGAACAACCTAAAAAAGACGACAGCGACCCAGAAGTTGTTGTAGACTAATTTTTAAGGCTGGGCTAGCGCCTAGCTTTAAAAAATTAGAAAAAAGGAAATAGTTATGGCTGAAAAAGATTATTATAAAGTTTTAGGTGTGGATAAAAAGGCAACGCAAGACGAGATAAAAAGTGCATACAGAAAGCTTGCCAAACAGTATCACCCCGATATAAACAAAACGCCGGAAGCCCAAGAAAAGTTTAAAGAAATAAACCAGGCTTATGAAGTGTTAGGCGATGAAAAGAAAAGGGCGAACTACGACCAATTCGGTTCGGCTGACGGCTTCCAAGGCTTTAATGGTGGCGGCAATGCTGGCGGCGGTTTTAGTGGCTTTGGTGGTTTTGGCGGCTTTGACGATATATTTGGAGATATTTTCTCAGCCTTTGGCGGCGGCAGAAGAACAAATGTTATGGAACAGGGCGAAGACATAAATCTTCAAATGACAATTTCCTTTGAAGAAGCGGTGTTTGGCTGCAAAAAGGATATAAGCATTTCAAGAATTGAAAAGTGTGAAGAATGTCATGGCACGGGTGCAAAAAACGGAACTGAATATACCACATGCCCAGATTGTAACGGCACTGGTAGAGTTCGCTACACTCAAAACACGCTTTTTGGCACAACTATTCGAGAAGGCGGCTGTAAAAGATGTGATGCAACGGGCAAAATTATTAAAGAAAAGTGTACGTCTTGTTTAGGAAAAGGCTATAAAAAGGTAAATAAAATAGTAACCGTTAAAGTACCTGCCGGAATAGACGACGGTCAAGTGCTAAGAATGGCTGGCTATGGTAACGCGCCATACAAAATGGGCGAGAACGGCGACTTAAATTTGAAGATAAAAGTTCAGCCACATAAAATATTCACGCGTAACGGCTTCGACGTATCCTTTGACCTATGGCTTCCGTTTACCACACTTCTTCTTGGCGGAAAGGTGGAAATTCCAACCCTAGACGGCAAGAAGACCACGCTAGATATAAAGGAACTCACACAAACCGGCACGGTTATGAGATTAAAAAATAAGGGTATAAAGTATTTAAATCGTGACGTATACGGCGATATGTTAGTAACCTTAAAAGCGGAGTTTCCAAAGAGTTTAGATAAAGCCACAAAGGATAGCTTAAAGGCGGTAGCGAATCAAACAGCAAATTCGTATCCAAAATATAAAAAATATATAGATAGCATTAAATAAAAAGTTTAAATTTCTTAAAATATACACAAAAAAGTAGGAGTTTAGAAATAAACTCTTATTTTTTTTATATTTGTTTTGTAATTCGCTTGACAAAAATGCGGGGGGGGATAGAATAGACTTGAAAAGTTTTTGGAGTATTTATATGCGTAAAAAGTTAAAAATTTTATTAAGCTTATCTTTATTAATTTTTTGTTTAATTCCATTAACAGGATGCCAAATTTCAATTAACATTGATAATTCTGACAATAATGACAATATTAATAATGATAATTTAATAAATTCAGTAAATATTGTACATTTTGAAACAGTCGGAGTATATTTAAAGATTGAAGGAAATGTGAAAGCGGGTAATCAAAACGGATTAATATATTTAACAGAAGAAGATAGACCTGAAAACGAAAAAGATATTTTAGATTTAAATTATAACTTTTTAGATTATTCTTATGAAGAAAATCTCGATGGAACACCAAACGGTTCAATTTCTACGAATATTCCTGATTGGAAAATAGGAGTTTTAAAGTTTACTGAAGAAATACAAGTGTTCCAAATAGAAATGATTTTCACAAATTATACTGAATTTCCTATCGAAATTCAGGTTAAAGTAACTGGAAACGGTTTATATGACAACAATATTTTAAATTTGGATACCAATCAATCAAATATCTACAATTATACGTTAACAAAGAATATGTTAAATAAGGATGAGGTAGAAGGTGTATCATTTGCGGTTAAAGCTTATTCAAAGAACTTTACCATGTAAAGTTCTTTTTTTTACTTTTAAATTTTTTTAATTTATGCTAATATATTTTTATGATTATTAAAAATGCAAAATACGTTACAAGCGCGGTAAAGGAAAGTGATTTTTTAATGGACTTTCCTGAAATTTGTTTTGTTGGTAGAAGTAATGTGGGTAAAAGCTCACTTATTAATATGTTAGTTGGCAGTAAAGGGCTTGCTAAATCTTCAAGCACGCCCGGGCTCACTAAAATGGTGAATTATTTTTTAATTAATAACGAATTGTATTTTGTAGACCTTCCGGGCTATGGCTATTCTAAAACGGGCAAAAAACACACTGAGCTTTGGAGTACGCTACTTGAAAACTATCTTTTAAGTTCTGAAAATTTAAAAATGGTGTTCATGCTTGTGGATATTAGGCACGAGCCAACTGAGCTTGATAAACTTATGCATAGGTTTTTATTTTACCATAACATTCCGCATAAAGTTATTGCAACAAAGGCAGATAAAATAGCTAAAAGTAAAATTTTTAATGCTAGAAATGAAATAGCCAAAGCGCTTTCTTTGGGCGTTGCCGACGTGCTTGCGGTGTCAAATTTAGGTTACGGCAAGGAAAACGTGTTAGATATAATTGAAAACATAATAAAATAATTGAATAAATTTTAAAGTTATGTTAAAATGCTAACATGGATACAGAAAAGGTTTTAAATTATTTAGAAGAGTTATTTTCAGAACCGGCTTGCGAGCTAAAATTTAATTCTAAGTTTGAACTTTTGGTGTCGGTAATACTTTCTGCTCAGTGCACAGATAAGCGCGTAAACATGGTTACTAAAGAGCTTTTCAAAAAATATAGCACCCCCAAAGATTTTGCTAATTTGAAACAAGAAGAACTTGAAAAAGAAATAAAATCTTGTGGATTTTACCATAATAAAGCAAAGAATATAATTTCTTGTAGTAAGGATATTTTAGAGCGCTTTAACGGCGAAGTTCCGGGGAATATTGACGACTTAATGACCTTGGCAGGTGTTGGAAAAAAGACGGCGAATGTTGTGTATTCCGTTGGTTTCGGTGGCGACGCAATAGCTGTGGATACTCATGTGTTTAGGGTGTCAAATAGGCTTGGCGTACATAGTAAAAACCCGCTCGATTGCGAAAAAAAGCTTGAAGAAATTATTCCAAAGGATAAGTGGTCTAAGGTTCATCATCAACTTGTGCTATTTGGAAGATATATGTGTAAGGCAATAAAACCCAATTGCAAGGAGTGTGAACTTACAGGCATTTGTGAATACTATAACGAAAGGAAGTAAATATGTTTTTAGATAAGGTTACTATTACTATAAAGGCAGGCGACGGCGGCAAAGGTGCGGTGTCGTTTTATCGCAGTGCGTTAACGGCAAAAGGTGGGCCGGACGGTGGCGATGGCGGCAAGGGCGGCGATGTTGTTTTTAAAGTGGATTCCGGAATGAATACGCTTTACTCTTTCAGCTTTAAAAAGAAGTTCGTTGCAGAAAACGGCACAGACGGCGGCAAAACTAACAAAACAGGAAAAGACGGCAAGGACGTAGTTATTTTAGTTCCTGCCGGCACGGTTATTTACGACGCGGAGTCGGACAAAGTTATAGCGGATTTAAGAGATGAAAATCAAACTTTTATAGCCTTAAAAGGTGGCAAGGGCGGAAAAGGTAACGCATTTTTTGCAACGCCTACAAGGCAAGCACCACATTTTTCTCAGGAAGGGGAAAAGTGTAAGTTTAGGAAGGTGGTTTTAGAGTTAAAAACAATAGCTGACGTTGGGTTAATAGGTTATCCAAACGTTGGAAAGTCTACGCTTTTATCTGTAATATCGAATGCAAAGCCAAAAATTGCGGACTATGCTTTTACAACGCTGTTTCCAAATTTAGGCGTAGTGGATTACTACGGCAACACCTTTGTTGTGGCAGATATCCCGGGGCTTATAGAAGGTGCAAGCGAAGGCGTTGGGCTTGGTCACGAATGTTTAAAACACGCCGAGCGCGTAAGGTTAATTCTTCACTTAATTGATATATCTGAAAGCGAAGGCAGAAAGGCGTTTGACGATTTTATAACAATAAACCAAGAACTTAAAAAATATAGTCAAAAGCTTTATGAAGTGCCGCAAATAATCGTGCTTTCAAAATGCGACATTTTAAGCGAAGAAGCTGAAAAGGTAAAGGCTTTTGAAGATAACTGCAAAAAGAATAATATAAACTATCCAATCATAAAAATATCATCTGTCACAAATTCCGGTTTAGACGAGCTTAAAAAACAAGTTTACGAAAAGTTAAAAAATCTTCCAAAATCTGAGCCAATAGACATTGAAGAATACGAGTTTGATAAGCGCGATAAAACTAGCCTTATAATTTCGCGTAACGACGACGGCAGCTTTAACGTAACCGGCGGGCTTATAGATAACATGATTAGGGGAGTTGTGCTTTCCGACGAAGTTAGCTTTGCATATTTT
>ERZ1643247.756-NODE-756-length-35658-cov-8.022358_pt1 | contig 35658 bp, 21 predicted proteins | sample MGYA00579264_ERZ1643247 | MGnify/ENA primary metagenome ERZ1643247 (study PRJEB29033, sample SAMEA4952262) | chicken gut metagenome | biome: Broiler Chicken; feature: Gastrointestinal Tract; material: Caecum | place: Ireland | collected 2018 | study: Broiler... | reverse complement strand
GGGGGATTAGCTCAGTTGGGAGAGCGCCTGCCTTGCAAGCAGGAGGTCACGAGTTCGACTCTCGTATTCTCCATTTGGCAGCGGAAGCTGCTGAAAATTAAATATTCCTCCTTAGCTCAGTCGGTAGAGCATTCGGCTGTTAACCGAAGTGTCGTTGGTTCAAGTCCAACAGGGGGAGCTGAACCATTTTCCGGAAGCGCCTTGTTTTCAAGGGTTTCCGGATTTTTTCTTTTTCAGATTTCTAAAAATGGAGCAGAAAAGGGGCAGACCATATGATTTTCAGCCCCTTAAGCTGTTCGCTTTTCCTTCAGAGATTTGCTGTATGAGCGATAATTCAGCTGAGGATTACAGTGCTTTTCTATTCGATCAGAAATGACATAAATTCTTCGTTTTCTGTAAATTGCAGAAGCGGTCAGTATAGGTATGCGTCTGTCTGTTGTCAGGCGCTTTTTTTATGTTCAGAGAAGAAGATCCTCTTCCCGGTTAGCGAATACGCTGCCGATCCCCGCCTTCGATTTTGGTTTTTCAGTTCAATCCTATGTTGTTTCACTGGCGGACGAGATTGCAGAAGTCCTGCTCTGTGCCGCGCTCGATCAGTTTCCTGAAAAACAGAGAAAGAGACTGTATGTATGATTCTTACACAAATTTTACGTAAGTGCAGTATTGAATTTAATGTCCGAACACTATAATAGAAAAAATTGTGATGGTGTTTCTTCATGACGCCTCATGAATTTCACAGCGCAGATCAGTAAAGGAAGGAATTTTGTGGTGATTCTGACCGTTCCGATCGCGGCAGGGATATGCGCGTTAAGATATAGAAAAAACAGAAGAGACAGGAGGAAGAAATGAAAAAGAAGAAAATTGGTATTAGGGTACGGAATCGAATCTGGGCAGCAATACTGGCAGCGGCCCTGATGACCGGCCAGGGGGTGATTTCTGGAGACAGCTATGCGTCTGTTGCGCGGGCGGAAGAGCAGGTGTATTCCTCGGCAGTGGAAGGTGACGGCAGTCCGGAAAATCCGTATCTGCTGGATTCTGACGCGGATCTCAGGGAAATGGCGGCGAAGCTGAATGCCAAAGATCCGGCGTGGATCGGGAAAAGTTATGTGCTGGAAGCGGATATTCAGATGAAGAAAGACAGCTTTCCGATGATCGATAATTTTACAGGAATGCTGGATGGACAGGGATATACGATCAGCGGTCTTACACTTTGCGATGAGCCGCAGACCGTCAGCGGAGAGTATCGTATGGCATTTATCCGTACCAATACCGGTACAGTACAGAACCTGAATTTTGAAGACGCATCTGTGGAGTCGCAGGTAAATTCCGGATCAAACAGCTATTCCGGAGCCGCGGTTGTAGCGGGGGAAAATGCCACGGGCGGCATCATTTCCCGCGTTCAGGTGACAAACAGTACCGTGGCGGCTCCGGGTTTGGGAAAAGCGGCGGGCATTGCAGCGCTGAATGGCAGAAATAATCAGGCTGCGGCAGCGATCCGGGACTGCCGGTTTGACGGAAGTGTGTCCTGCGGCGGGAACACGGGATATGGCGCCATGCTGGGAGGCATTACTGCCTATACGGCCGGCTCCGGGACACTTGTGGAAAACTGCTATGCCAACGCGGATATCACCTATACCGGCACAAGTGCGAAAACCACCGTATCAGCAGCGCTGATCGGAGGCTATCCCAATGCGCTGACTTTCCGTTCATGCGTGTCGGGAGGCGGCAGCATTACCCTTCCGGACAATGTGACGACTGCCAATGTGGGACGGATCTACGGTTTATACAATGCCGCTTATAACGTAAAAGTGGAACACAATCTGGCCTGTGATTCGATCACACTGAATGGCACAGCGATCGTGCCGGCAGATACCGCGAAAGATACAGCAGTTCACGGAATAAGCAAAACCGCGGATGAACTGTCAGAGAAGGAAACATACACGGCGGTCGGCTGGGATTTCATAGACTGCTGGACTATGGGAGAGGATGGCCGTCCGGAACTGAAAGAGCCGGGAGCCCTGTCACTGGAGGGAACCGGAACGGAGGAGGATCCGTTCCGGATCGGCAGTGAAGAAGACCTGCTCTATGCGGCCGGGCTGCTGAATAAAAACGATGGCCGCGTGACAGGCAGATACTTTGTGCTGACGGAGGACATTGCGCTGACGGAGAACTTCCCGATGATCAACAACTTCTCCGGCGTTCTGGACGGAGCTGGACACAGTATTTCCGGACTGAAGATCATTGATACGGATAACAGTACAAAGAAAGACTACCTGATCGGATTTATACGGATCAACAGGGGAACCGTCAAAGACCTGGCTTTTGAAAGTCCGGTTGTGGAAACCAGTGTGGTGTGCAATACGGACAGCTTTTCCGGAGCCGCGGTCATTGCCGGTGAAAATGCCAATGGCGCTTTGATCCACGGATGCCGCGTGTCCAATGCGTCCGTAAAGGCGCCGAACGCGGCTAAAGCGGCAGGTATCACTGCTTTGAACGGCAGAAATAATCAGAATTCCGCGACGGTTTCCAACTGCTATGTGAGCGGTGATTTCAGCTGCGGCGGAACGGCCGTTTCCTTCGGAAGCATGATGGGAGGTATCGCCTCTTACAGCTCCGCCAGTACGATCCGGAACTGTATTGCGGATGTAAATCTCCACTGTGATACTTCCGGAATCTCTACGGCAATCGTGAGCCAGTCATCCATCGTCGGTTATATTAACGCGGTTACGCTGAAAGGCAACGTGGCCTATGGCGGCTGCATCACGGAGGAAGGGCAGGTTGGAACACACGGCGCGGGAGGAATCTACGGAACCATAGCGGAAACCAGCGGAAAAAATACGATTTCAGATAATCTTACCTGTGAAGAGATCACGGTCAACGGCACCGCCGCTGCAGCGTCTGCGAAAAACGGGACGCTGACGGACAGAGCATCTCTTCAGGAGAAGCAGACCTATATGGAGCTGGGCTGGCTGTTTGATCTGGAATGGGAAATGACGGAAGAAAACTATCCGATCCCGAAGGTGTTCTCCTATCCGGACGAAGCGGTCGCCAGAGTGACAGCTACTCTGAAGGACGGCGGGGCAGGTTTCAGCTGGTATGGGAAAGCGCAGGAAGCTGCCGGGGTAAAGATTTCTGAACATGCCGATATGAGCGATCCTCAGAAGACGGAAGCCTCGGCCGAAGAGACGGACGGCGGATTCCGGTATACGGCGGATGTCAGCGGTCTGAAGGCAGATACACGGTATTATTATCAGGTATATACCGGCGGGGACACTTCGGAGACCGGTACATTCCGTACCGCAAAGGATAGCGGCGCGTTTACCTTTGTGAATCTGGCGGGAACGGACAGCGGAAGTCTGAATGAAACTGCTGTGGCAGCGGATACCATGAGGGTCGCGCTGGATACCTGCGATGAGGCGGCGTTCCTTCTGCACAGTGGAAGCATGGTAGATGCTTCCCGGGGTCAGGAAGCGTGGAAGGAACTCTTTTTCCAGGCTAAGGAGACCTTCCTGAAGGTGCCGGTTGCTCCGACTGTGGGGCTGGAAGGAGCAGAGGTCATGTTGGATCAGTTCAACATCGGGGACAGCGGTTACTACAGCTTCGATTATTCCAACGCGCATATTGTGGTACTGAATACAAGCGAAGATGCGGAGCAGTGTGTTTCCGGGGAGCAGATCGAATGGCTGAAAGCCGATGTGGAGGAAGCCCGTGCGGACGGCGCAGAATGGATAATCTTAAGTGTTAATAAAGGACCTTATACCACAGGTCCCAGTGCTGACAGCCCGGAAGTGGCAGGCCTCAGAACGGTACTGCTTCCGGTTATTGATGAACTGGAAATTGATCTGGTGCTTCAGGGCCAGGACCATATCCTGGGACGGACCTGTTCGGTGAAAGACGGGAAAGCGGATACCTCCGAATACATGGAAATGGTAAACGGAAAACGCTTCTACTACAGCATCAGCGATGAGGGAACAGTCTACTTCATGCCGGGCCAGGCGGGCGTGAACATGGATACACAGCTTTCTGCCATGACAACGGAAGAGCTTGACGAATATCTGGCCCTGTTTTCACGGAGTGAACAGCGGGGCAGCGCGTCCAACCCGACGCAGACTTTCGCTTCTGTCACGGTGGACGGCGCCAAGCTGACAGTTTGCACCTATGAAAGAAAAAATACGGACACCGCGACAATGATTGAAGCCTTTGGCATTGACCATGCAGTGAACAGGGTGGAACAGCTGATCGCAGAGAGCAAATGGGAAGAAGCGAGGGAAGCGTATGACCTTCTGAACGATGCGCAGAAGGATGCTGTGGGGAATTATTATCTGCTCCTGGAGGCGGAAAATGAGGAAATTCAGGAGAATAAAGGCGCATGGCTGGATAAGGAAGCCGCGGAACGGCGCAGTATTCTTCTCAGAAACGATACATTTTCCGCGTTTAAGGATGCGCCGGTAAGGCTGGAAATTGAAAATGCGCCCAGTAAAGTTATGAAATTCTATACCACAAGAGGAGAAGAACTGCCTGCTGATATAGAGAGCTATGAAAAAGACGGGACATCCATTGTCTGGGTAAAGGTTCCGGATATTGAGTCGAATGCAGTAACGGGTCTTTGGGTGTACTTCGGCGGAACGGCTTCCGAACTGAAACCGGAAGAAGTGTGGACTAATAATTATGCGCTTGTAGAACACTTTGCCGATATCGGCGGCGAGACGATCACAGACTCTACCGGAAAAGCTGCCGGAAAAGTGGAAGGCGTCCTGAAAGCCAATAACAGAGGCGCAGATAAGGGTGCGCATTTTTCGGACAGCAAAATTACATATGACAGCATCGGAGATGATTTTGACGCATTTACCGTCAGTGCAGTTATTTCCATGACAGAAGAAGATATGGCGGCGCTGAATGGAGGAAAGGGTGTTATCGCAGCCCGGTTCCTGAGTACGGAAAATGATACGAATTCGTATCAGATGTCCATCGACTCGTCCACAGAAGAACTAAGCACATCCTATTATGCGAAGTGGTGGAGAGAGCATAATTATAATACTTCCTCATGGCCAACAGACCAGAAAACCGATTATGCGTATGACATCCCTGTGACGGATGGCAGTCAGCATCTTGTTACGCTGATGTATGACGGCCTGACGGTTTCCATGTACATAGACGGGGAAGCTGTACGGAAAGGCCGGGTGTTCCTTGAAAATTCGATTTATACTGATAAGACACTTCAAACTGTTATAGGAGCCTATTCCGATGAGAAACTGGCCGGCGCGTTCTCCGGAACGATTTACGATGTGCAGATCAGCGGCGCGGGGACCTCGGAACAGTGGGAAGCGTTCCGGTATGATACATATTTTGGAGACGCAGTAGCATATGGAAAACCTGAGAAGAACGGTGATCTGGCCGTGAATGCCGATGTGGTCGGGAGATCGGAGACTCTGGAGGCAGGTAATCATCTGGTACAAGGCGTGCTCAGCCGGGACGCGGCTGTCACAATTCAGGCAGGCGGAAAGACGTATGACCTGGGAAGCCTGAAAGCGGGCATGTTTACAGAGACGGCTGCTCTGCTGGGATCCGGAGAACAGAAGGTCACGGTAACGGCTGTGGCCGACGGACAGAAAGAAAGCTGTGAGATCACGGTAATGCTGGAAGATACGGAGGCACCGGAGGTTGGCGGAACTGATACTGTGTCAGAGGACGGCGGGCAGACGCTTGTGGCAGAACCGGATGAAAGCGCGGACGAGACGCTGACAACTGATTTCTATCTCAGTGAAGGAATCGATCTGTCGGAAGCCAATATGGAAGTGGCATCCGGCAGCGTCACCGGAAATACCCCGGAAGCAATCAATCCCATGGAATGCGAATATACTGCGCAGAAGCTGGCAAATACTACAACGACAACGGAAGACGGATCCAAACCTTACCAGATTTACCGGATCAGCCTGACAGAGGAGCAGGCGGCAGCCGGAGCTTACCATATCGGATGGTATGGAACATCCGGCCGTCAGATTCATGCCTATGCCTATGATCAGGATGCGTCGGCTTGGGTAAAGGAAGCTTCTTCAGCCGGATCGGGAGAACTCTCCATGGATATCAATGTGGAGGGAAGCCAGTATACAAAGGACGGGCACCTGTACCTGCTGTTCTTCCGCGGCCTGGGAACAGAGCCGGAAAACATGGACAGCTACACGCCGCAGGACGGACAGTATGATTTTTCCATGTCCTGGACTTCAGATGTGCAGTACACCTCTGAGTTCTATGAGGATATCCTGCTTCAGCAGAAAGAATGGATCGCGGAAACACAGGATGAATATAAGAGCGTTATGAACATCGATACGGGTGACGTGGCGAACGCGGCATACCTGTCCTGGGAATACAACTGGAAGACGGTTGACAGGGCCTACCAGGTTCTGGAAGAGGCAAAGGTTCCGTATACAATCGCCTGGGGAAATCATGACTACAAATACGTGGACAAGTACAACCTGATCCCCAACAGCGACAGGCTGTACCGTCAGTATTTTCCGCTCAGCCGGTTTGAAGAAAACCTGGGAGGCTGGGAGCTGGTGGATTACTATAAGGAAACGGACGACATGTGTCTGACCCAGACGATCCACGGCAGCAAGATCATGCTGCTGACCCTCAGCTTCTGGATGGATGACAGCGACATTACGTGGGCGAAAAATATCGTCACGGATCCGCAGTACGAAGATTACAATATTATTATACTGACCCATCACTTCAACAGCGGAGGAAGGATTACCAGTACGCTGGGACAGAAGCTCTTAAGCGAGGTGATCCAGGGGAACGCCAATGTAAAACTGCTTCTCTGCGGCCATGTTGACGGCGTGGATGTCATCGATCCGACTACAGGCGATCAGCAGTTCTACAGCATCCTGCAGGATTATCAGGATGAAAACGGAACCATGATCTACGGAGGAAACGGCTTCCTGCGGATGATCAACTTTGATGTGGAGAACAACCTGGTTTACTTCAATACTTACAGCCCTCTTACAGGCGAGACCGAAACGCCCTGGGCGGCCGGAACCTATTCTCAGATTGACGGGCTCTATCAGAAAAACAGAGATGAATTTGCGGTGGAAGTGGATCTGGGCGGAAATCAGGAGAGGACATTCACTACATCAGCACTCAGCATTTCTACAGACACCGCGGAAAAGATCGGAACGGTTACGACCGCCGGAAATGAAACGGTAAAATATCATGTGAGCGGGCTGAAACCGGGACAGGGTTATACCTGGTACGCGGGGACGACGGACAGCGCAGGCAATGTAACTGTAACGGCCCAACGCGGCTTCCGGACGCCGGATCAGGCGGAAGAGCCGGAGGTTACGGGACTGGAAATCGCGCATGCCCCCAACCTTACGGACTATGTGGAGGGCGAATCCTTCAATCCGGAGGGGATGGTAGTCAATGCAGTGTATTCTGACGGAAGCCGGAAAGAAGTGACAGATTATACAGTGGAGCCGGACGGCCCTCTTACAGTGGAAGATACGGCGGTCATCATCAAATGGAATGGCATGACGGCGCAGGTTGTTATTTCTGTCAGAAGCGGCAGCAGCGAAACGCCGGTGATTACGGGTATCGAGATCACCACAGCGCCGGAGCGTACCGAATATAAAGAGGGAGAAATATTTAACCCGAAGGGAATGGTGGTAAGCGCAGTGTATTCTGACGGAAGACGCCAGACGGTTACAGATTACACATATGAGCCGTCCGGAGCGCTTACCGCGGAGCATACGGAAATCACAGTTTCCTGGGAAGGCATGACGGCGCAGCTGCCGATTTCTGTAAGTGATGCTTCCGGGGATAATCAGCCCGGTGGTGTTGAGAATGAGCCGGATCAGCCATCAGGCGGAAATGATCAAACAGCTGCCCCGGAAAGTTCGGTAGCTACCGGCGATGAGACGCAGCTGGCAGGCAGGCTTTCTGCACTCTGTATTTCAGCGATTATAGCAACGCTGCTGATCCGCAGACGAAGAACCAGATAGGATATGGAATCAGTAAAAAGAGTACGTGATACGCTCCGTACTCTTTTTATTATTACAGGCCGCGACTCTGTTGGGTGAAACGGTCATCGGTCTGAGTGGAAGCATGTGATGTCTCAAGCAGAACATGAAAAAAACGTCCTATCTGAAGAGCTGCCTGGTATAGTCATAAACGGCAGATCCTTTTACGATCATCCTCTGTTGTTATCAACTAGGGGGAAGATAGAAGTGTGAAAAAATATTTTTTTTTACGTTTTGCACACAAGCCAGCATTCGCTGGCGGACGTGTGAACTGTAACGCATCATATATGTCTGGATACCGGTGTGGAAACTTTTGTACAGCCAATCCGTTAAACTGAAGAAAACTAAGAAAGAGACAGGAGGGTCTGGCTGTGAAAGGATATTTTGTAGGTGAAGGATATATGGGCTATGTAGACGGAGAGTATCTTCTGTTTGCGGACGAATCAGATTACAGAGACTATATGGAAGAAGAGTAACAGCATGAAGCGGCAGAAGATACGGTAAAGCTTTTTTATACGGATCAGCCGGAATATGCTATAATCACCACAGATAAGTAAAAGAATCATTCAGAAACAGAATTGATCGGACGGGCGGTGATTGGAAAAATGGCAGTTTCGGCTGTAAAATTAAGACTTCTTTATATTTTAAAAATTCTTATGGAAAAGACGGATGAGGCACATACGCTCTCGGCGGCGGATCTTGACAGGCTGCTTCATGGCTATGGAATGTCCGCGGACCGGAAGACGGTTTACAGCGATATTGATACGCTGCGGGAGGCCGGGATCGACATTCTGCAGTCAAAGGGAACCAACGGGGGCTATTATATCGGAAGCAGGGAATTTGAGTTGCCTGAACTGAAGCTTCTTGTGGACGCTGTGCAGGCGTCAAAATTTATCAGCAGGAAGAAATCACAGGAGCTGATCGGCAAGCTGGAGAGTCTGTGCAGTGAGAATGAGGCAAAGCAGCTGCAGAGAAATGTATTTATCTATAACCGCGCAAAGACAGGAAATGAGACTGTATATTACAATGTAGACCAGATACATACGGCGATTCTGAACGACAGACAGATTGCGTTTCATTATGGAGAGTGGACGGTTCAGAAGGTTCTGAAGTTAAAGAAGAATGGAGAATTATATAAAGTAAGTCCCTGGGCGCTGACATGGGATAATCAGAATTATTATCTGATCGGCTATGATGAGTCAGCGGATCTTATCAAACATTACAGAGTTGATAAAATGAAGGATATGAAGGTCCTGGAGGAGAAAAGGCAGGGTGGACAGAGCTTTCAGAATTTTGATCTGGCCGCGTTCGCGAAAAAGACATTTTCCATGTTCGGGGGAAAAGAAGAAAATGTAACTCTCATCTGCGGTAATGATATGGCCGGAGTTATTATAGACCGGTTCGGCAGCGATATCATGCTGATTCCTGCTGACAGCGGGCATTTTAAGGTGAATGTGCCGGTGGCGGTGAGCCCGCAGTTTTTCGGCTGGGCGGCCGGCCTTGGAAAGAAAGTCCGGATCGCCGCTCCCGAGGCTGTGAAAAAGCAGTATATCGGATATCTGAAAGAACTGCTGGAATCCTATCCGGAAGAAAATATTCAGAATCAGAATAAAAAAGCGCAATAAAAATCCACTGTTCCGTTTCTCCTGCGAACAGTGGATTTTCAGCTCATTACATCCATTGGCCTTACCTCCTTATTTAATTTTCTTATCTATCTGAAACTATTTATGAAAAATAGTGTTTTCTGATGTGATTCATTTACGTTCCCATTGGACTGTACCTCTTTTCTTTTGATGTAATTATAATAACTCATAAAATGAAAAATGTCAACAGGAAATCTGATAAAAATATAAAAGAATTTATAAATACAGAATATTCTGAAAATATAACATGCATATTTGGCAGTCGTGCGGCAGTTTGCACCAGACTGCCAATTATTTTGGATTCTTTTGATAAACTATAATATAACTGGTAAAATCAGAACCAGAGAAATAATGGGAAGAAGTTTTGGTTTCATGAAACAGAAAGGAAAATATATGGTAGACAGATTTATGAAAGCTCAGGAGATGAGTTATCAAAGCGCTTTGCAGGAGATAAAAAAAGGCAGAAAGACGGGGCATTGGATGTGGTATATATTTCCGCAGCTCAAAGGTTTGGGCTGGAGCCGGACTTCTCAGTATTACGGGATAGACGGCCTGGAGGAAGCGGAAGAATATATGGCCGATCCGGTTCTGAGAGGGAGATTGATTGAGATATCAACCGCACTGCTTTCCTGTCAGGGGAAAAGTGCGGAGGAGATTTTCGGAACAGTGGATGCCAGAAAGCTGAGATCCTCAATGACGCTTTTTAAAAGGACAAGCCCGGAAGAAAAAGTCTTTGCGCAGGTGCTTGATAAGTATTTTCAGGGCAGGGAGGACGGACGTACGCTTAGTATGCTCGGTATGGCATAAAGGACCCGGAAGCATATAAAAAAACCGCTAAGGTCTTGACGGAGAAAAAAATATAATATTGACAACTTACTTCAGCAATGTTATTTTTGTGTTAAAACCATGTAAAATAAATGACAGGAGGAAGACAAATAATATTGAGTGCAAATGCAGCATAATACTGCGGGCAGAATTTTTTGTTTTTCCCTGTCTTTTTTTGTGTAAAGATAGCTTACATGGCAGTTAAAAAAGAAGATATGCAAAGGAAGAGAAAGAGAGGCAGCTTTATGGATGTTTCATTTTCGGGTTTTTTTCAGGAGGTATTATCAAATCCTATCCTGACAATCACGGTGTTGCTTACCCTGGGGGTTATCTTTGTAAACGGGTGGACGGATGCGCCAAATGCGATTGCCACATGTATTGCGACGAGGTGCATGAAGGTCCGTTCCGCGATCTGGATGAGCGCGGTGTTTAATTTCCTGGGCGTTCTGGTTATGACGCATATTAACAGTTCTGTTGCGTCGACGATCAGTAATATGGTGGATTTCGGCGGCGAGACGGACATGGCGCTGGTTGCATTGTGTGCGGCGTTGTTTTCCATAGTGGTGTACAGTGTGGCGGCGTCTGTATTCGGGATTCCGACCAGTGAGAGCCACAGCCTGATTGCCGGACTTTCGGGAGCGGCGATTGCCGTGCAGGGCGGTATCGGCGGTATTAATTTTAATGAATGGGTGAAGGTGCTTTACGGACTGGTATTAAGTCTGGCGCTGGGATTTTTCACCGGATGGATTATCTGCAAGATTCTTTCCATCATCTGTGCGGCAATGGATAAGCGTAAGACAGATGGATTTTTTAAAGGCGCTCAGATTTTCGGCGCTGCATTTATGAGTTTTATGCACGGCGCGCAGGACGGCCAGAAATTTATCGGTGTCCTGTTTCTGGGAATTGCATTCTGCAACGGCCAGAGCAGCGTAAACGGTATGACTATTCCGGTCTGGCTGATGCTGCTCTGCAGTGTGGTTATGGGCGTTGGAACAAGTGTAGGCGGAGAAAAGATTATCAAGTCTGTAGGTATGGATATGGTAAAGCTGGAAAAGTTTCAGGGATTTTCGGCAGATCTGGCCGGCGCGTTCTGCCTGCTGCTTTCCAGTACATTCGGTATTCCGGTGTCTACCACACATACAAAGACAAGCGCGATCATGGGTGTGGGAGCGGTAAAGCGGCTTTCAGCGATTAATTTCGGTATTGTAAAAGATATGATGCTGACCTGGATATTTACATTTCCGGGCTGCGGACTGATCAGTTTTGTAATAGCAAAACTGTTCCTGGCAGTATTTTAACCGGATCGATTTGCGGATATCCGTTTGACTGAACGGACAGGAGAACTATAAAAATCAAAACAGGAACCGGACTGGGAAAAAATTTTTTGCAGGACGGTACAGGAGGAATGAAAAATGGGAAAGAAACAGGATGCATATTATTTTAATACCTTTACAGCATGTGCAGAGGAGGCTTGCAGAGCGGCTCAGCTGCTGAAACGTGTTCTTGAAGACTTTAAGCCGGAGGAACTTGAGACACAGCTTGAAAAACTCCATGAAATCGAGCACAATGCGGACGAAAAGAAACATGATATTATGGATCATCTGGCAAAGGAGTTTATTCCGCCTATTGAGCGGGAGGATATTGTTTCTCTGAGCCAGAACATTGATAATGTGACAGATAAAGTGGAGGACGTTCTGCTGCGTGTCTATATGAACAATGTCCGTACAATTGGCGCGGATGCACTGGCTATGATGGATGTGGTAGTACAGTGCTGTGAGGCGGTACGGGAGCTGCTGCAGGAGTTCGCTGATTTCAGACGTTCCAAAAATCTGAAGAAGGTAATCATTCGAATTAACGATCTTGAGGAAGCGGAGGACAAGCTTTTTATGACAAGCATGAGAAAGCTGTATACAGAGTCAAAAGATCCGATCCATATTATTGCATGGAGAGAGATCTATATTTACCTTGAGAGATGCGCGGATGCCTGCGAGCACGTGGCGGACGTAGTAGAGAGTGTTGCGATGAAGAATTCATAAAGAGAATAAGAACGGCGGGGATGAGATCCGGCAGAGATAAGAGATGTGCGGTTGTGCGCTGAGAGAAGGAACTCAGAGCAGAACCGCACATTTTTTCTGTCCGGATAATCCACAAGTGTCGGAGACAGACAACAGCTGGCCGGACCGGAAGGTTTCAGTTGAAAAATAACGGAAAATAGAACAGAATAGATAACAGATACAGATGTCTGACGAAATGGAGGGAAACAGATGCAGAAAGAGTCTTCACAGATTATTGTCATAGGAGCGGCAATTATAGATATTCTGGTACGTCCGGCGGAGGCGGAAGTATTTCAGACCGGTTCATATGCTGCAGAGGAGATCCGTATGTCTGCCGGGGCGGATGCGCTCAACGAAGCCCTTGTTCTTGCCGGGCTGGGGAAACGGGTACGTCTTGAGACAGTAACCGGCAGTGACAGAGCAGGGAAATTTGTCCGGGACTGCTGTAAAGATATGGGAATCGAACTTCCGCAAGACTGTGTAAGAGAAGCAGTGCCGACAGGAATTAATGTGGTTCTGATTGATAAGTCGGGAGAGCGTCATTTTCTGACCAATCCCAGGGGGACGCTCCGCAGTCTGACCCTTGAGGACATTCATATGCCTTTTGACGAGGAGGCTCAGATTGTGTGCTTTGCCAGCATTTTTGTGTTTCCGGAGATCGGTGCGGCGGAACTGGAACAGATCTTCCGGCAGGCAAAAAGCCAGGGGAAAATCGTATGCGCGGATATGACCAAAAGGAAGAATCATGAAACCGTGGAAGAGATGGCTCCTGCACTGAGATATGTGGATTATCTGTTCCCGAACGCGGAAGAGGCAATGCTGCTGACCGGCAGGGATACGGTGGAGGAAGCGGCGGAGTCTCTGTGGAAAATAGGAGTGAACCATGTGGTGGTTAAATGCGGAAGAAACGGCTGTTATATAAGAAGCGGCGAGATGTCCGGCCGGATTCCGGCTGTAAGCGGCGTGGAGTGTGTGGATACAACCGGAGCGGGAGACAGCTTTGCCGCCGGGTTTGTCTACGCGCTGTCGGAGGGGAAAAGCCTGAAGGAATGTGCGGAGTTTGCCAATGCGTGCGGGGCGAAGGCAGTGCAGAGTGTGGGGGCTGCGGAGTGGATTAGGGAAATAATGTGATCCGCTACTATACATCTGCCTCAAATTTCCGCATTGTCACCCTGTTACAGAAACAGTATAATTAATTTAACATTTTACAACAGAGAAGGTTGCGGCTTACTATGAAGAAATCAGATAAAAACAATAAAAACAGCGGAAGATCCGTATCTATATACATACTTCTCTCCGGCGGAGTGCTTTTTTCCGTATCCGCGGGACTGATGCTGCTCGCGGCCCGGACAGATTCTTTCGCGCAGTGGTACTCAGTGAACATTTATCCCCTGCTTGTAACGGTTATCGGGCGGTTTATGGGACTGTTTCCGTTTTCTGTGGCGGAAATATGCATTTATCTTCTGCTGGCTGTTTTTGTCGTTTCTCTGGTATATACGGCTGTAAGAATTGTACGCCGCAGAAATGGGAAAAGAATTTTGTTCCGGTGGTTTGCCTCAGTAGTGCTGGCGTCAGGAATCCTGATATTTCTTTATACTGCGGGATGCGGCATTAATTATTACCGCCGGCCCTTTTCCCGGACAGAGGGGATTGTTACATCCCGGTATTCAGCGGATGATCTGGAACGGATCTGCCAGTGGCTGACGGAGGAAGTGAACACCCGAAGCGGCAGCGTATCCAGGGATGAAAAGGGGAGAATGGAACTGGATGGACCGGAAGGGCAGGGGGCTGTGGAAGCCATGAAAAAGCTGGGAAAGAAGTTCTCCTCGCTGGAAGGATTTTATCCCCGCCCTAAAAAACTGGCTGTATCGGAAGTGCTCTCTTATCAGGGACTGACCGGGATTTATCTTCCATTTACAATCGAGGCAAATTATAACGGGGATATGACGGCTTACAATATTCCGTTTACCGTCTGTCATGAACTTTCACATCTGAGAGGATTTATGGAAGAGCGGGAGGCAAATTTCATCGCGTTTCTGGCCTGTATCGGCTCTGACCGGACGGATTTTCAGTACAGCGGATATCTTTCCGGCTGGGTTTACTGTATGAATGCGCTTTACCGGATTGATCCGGAACGCTGGGCAGAGGTGCGAAGCGGTCTGACAGAAGCCGCAGAGCCGGATCTGGAGGCCAACAACGCCTTCTGGGACAGTTATGAGGGTCCGGTCAGAAAGACGGCAGAGAAGGTGAATGACACATTTCTCAAAGTGAACGGACAGGCCGACGGCGTGGAAAGCTATGACAGGATGGTTGACCTGATTGTGGCATACTTTGGCGACAAGTAAAGTACGTAAGAGTGCGTGCAGTGAAAGGGGACGGACAGGAACAGGACAGTATACTAAATGGATGGAGGGAAGAGGGATGAGGAAAAAAAGGAAGCCGTTTGCGGCAGCAGGGATGGCAGCGGTTGTGACAGCAGCCCTGATGTCGGGATGCGGAAAGAAGGCGACCCCGGAAAATCTGTTTTCGGATATGGCAGGAAATACCGGAAATATACAGTCGGCCAGCTGCAGTCTGAATCTTACAATGGAAATGTCTGACGGGACAGCGGCGCTTGCGTTTGTCATGGATATGGATCTTGGAATAACAGCGGATCCTCAGGCTCTTCACGGAAAAGGCCGGGCAGCGCTGAATGCGTACGGCATGGAAGAGACACACAATGTGGAGACGTACCAGGTGAAAGATGGAGACGGGTATGTCACATACACGCTTACAGATGATGTATGGAGCAGGAGTACGCAGGCGGATGGTACAGATAGGGTCAGCATTGATCTGGCCTCTGATGTGGAAAGCCAGGCAGAGAGGTTTGAAATGGCCGGAGAACTGACAGAGATAAACGGGAAGGACTGCTATGAAATGATCGGTGCCATCGAAGGCGATGCAGTTTCCGGTATGCCGGGGGAAGACATACTGGAGTCGCTGACCGGACTGGATCTGGATGAGGAGACACTGTCAGATGTGGAAATCCCCTGCATAATTGATGTATACCGGGACGGAATTCTTCCGGCAAGAATATATATTGATATGTCGGAAATTATAAATACAATGGTCCAGGCCGCGGACCAGGAGATAACGGTTTCCGTATGCGGCATTGAGATGATTTATGAAGAATATGACTGTATAGAGGAGATCCGGGTTCCGGAAGAGGCAGTGACGGCTGCCCGGGACGGAGGATTCTGAACCGGTATGGTTTGGCGCGGCCGGATTGTGTCTATGAATCTTTCACATTAATAAGATATAAGAGGACATGGGTTGGCTGCAAATCATGTCCTTTTGCTTTGTCTGAAAAAAGAGGCAGCCGCAGCGTCTGAAGTCCGCAGCTGCCAGTTTTATATAAGTAAGGAAATATATGTATTTTATAGATAGAAAACAGGGAATCAGGAAATAAAACACAGCCTCCAGTGTGTTGACAAGCATTTCTTACCGGTATAGAATGAAACGGACTAAAAGATTTTCTCTATAGGATTCTGATGATTTTGGATACAACGGGGTGTTTACGGCTGAATTAAAGTCATTTGCTGTTCCGGGGGAGTAAAAATCAATCAAAGTCTTGAATGCGTCAGCAGAAAATATTTCAGAAAGGAAGAGTGGTAGGGAAATTTATATGTGTACATATAGCCTGACAGAAGTATATTTTCCGGATTGTGAATATTACAGGTATATCAGATACAGCTGTCATGCAGCATAAATTATACCGGGAGTAGCGGGAACTTATAGCTGCAGGGAAGTAAAAGGCACATATATATTAAAAGAAAAAACGGAATGATGCAGGCCGCGGGTGATGAAAATACCGATACAGTTTTGCAGCTATTTGCATTACTGATGGAGTACGCCGCGGGCAGAAAACCGGTGACATGGGAACCGGAAGAATAAAATAATCCACACAGCAAATATGTGCGGAGGAAAGGAAGAAAACTATGAAACAAAACAATCCTTTAAAAGAAAGGAGAAAGTCGGGAAGCAGACTGCTCGCCGCAGTACTTTCACTGGCTATGATACTGACGATGGCAAATCCTGCGACAGTATTTGCAGCCGGGGGAAAAAGCGCTGATGGCAGTAAGGATGCCGGCGTGCAGACACTGGCCGCAGTGACAGGAGACGGCGTCCGGCATGATGCCGATCCCGATACGACCCAGGAATACACGCTGGGCGATCCCGATTCTACCCGGTACGATGGACGTGTGTGGGTGGATAAGTCGGTCAGCAAGGATAAGTCGGTCAGCTTTGGCGGCGATAAGTCGGTTGCCAATAATTCTGATTTCCTGGTGACTTATTCCGCTCTGGCAACCTCTACGGCAGTTCAGGGAGACACGCCGGTGGACGTTGTGTTCGTGCTGGATCTCTCGGCAAGCATGTGCTGGGGAACCCGGGCGCAGACGGTGACCAGTAAAGAGGATTCCCGTATCAAGGCGATGGTGGACGCGTTAAATGAAAACATCGCCGTTCTTGCGGAGGCAGGCAGTGAAAACCGTATCGGCGTCGCGGTATTTAATGGCACCGGCAGGGTGCTTATGCCTCTGACTAAAGTGTCGAAGTTTGATCCGATTGAGGATGGACAGTATTTTTCCCTGACATCCTTCAGCGGTACGAATGGACAGGATAATGGTAATGCTACGGTAACCTGCAACATGAACGGCAAGACCGCGGATACAGCAGGCGGTACCAATGTTCAGGCAGGACTTTATCAGGGCATGAAACTTCTTGCCAATGAAGAGGATACCACATTTACGATGAACGGACAGACTGTAGTCCGTATTCCCAATGTAGTTATCATGTCCGACGGTGCGCCTACAACATTTGCATCTCCGGAGGATGCGGAATATCGTGAAGAAGATAGCGGACAATGGCAGAAGGAAGGTGTTATTACTAATAAGTCTGATCTTGGCAGCGGAACAGACACGCAGGTCCGCGGTTCCTGGTGGCAGCCGGCGGACAATGCAGATCAGACCGGCCAGATCGGCGGCGGAGATAATTATCGTGCCCACAGTGCAGACGGATTCATGGCGCTTACCACTGCTTCCTATATGAAGAATAAGATCAGCGCCAATTACTATGGAAAGGACGGCGCTGACTGGGGAACGAATGCGGACAATACGGCAAATGTGTATACCATTGGCTTCAGCACGGACCAGCAGACGGATGCTATGAGCACTATGGCCAATATCGTGCTCAATCCTGAAGATAATCTGAACGCAAGTCTGGGAAATTCCAATCTCGGCAAAGGCGAAATCGCCCGTATGTGGACGGCGGCTCAGGACTATCTCGACGGCGGAGACGCCCAGGTCTACGGTCATATTGGAAATAAGGGCAATAACGGTAACGTTCCGGATAAGTCAGACAATGGCCGGTATGACTGGGATGATATGCAGCTGCGTGAATTTATCGCACAGCATCCTAAGGACGGATATGATGTCACATCATTTAACTATCCGACCCAGTACTTCTCGGCCAATGATACGCAGGGGCTGATTGAGGCTTTTGAGGAAATTGCGGGGCTGATCACTTCTTCTGCTTCAGCACCGACGGAGGTTACGGGAGACCCGATGGAAGACGGGTATATTACCTACACGGATACTACTGGAAAGTACATGGAAATCCGGGATGTTACGACGCTGATCTACATGGATCAGATGCTTACGAATCCTACAATTGATAATACAGAGGCCGGTGTCCGGACCTATACCTTTGAACATATATTTGAAAATCCCGCTTATCCGGGACAGACTCACAATACCAGTGAGATTCAGATAAAGGTCACCGATAATGGCGATCATACCCAGACCATTGAGGTTAAGATCCCTGCGTCAGCGATTCCGCTGCGTACGAATACAATTACTCTGAACAGTGACGGAACTCCTTCCCATAATCAGGTTTCGGAGATTCAGCCTATGCGTCTCTGCTATGAGATTGGCCTGGAAGAAGGCATTAATGCCGCGACGCTCAGCGGTGTTGATTCTTCCTATATTAAAGACAACACGGAAAACGGTATTGTTAACTTCTACAGTAACGCTTACACAAGAGATGGAGAGACCAATAACGGGGTCGGTGCAGTAGTGGAATTTGAGCCGTCACCGGACAACCCATTCTACTTTATTCAGGGCGACACCCCCATTTATGTTCAGGATAGTACGGGAGCCAGTTATGTACAGGCCAAAGAGTTTGACAGGAATGGGGTCTACTATATCCCGGTCACCTATTATAATGGTGCAGGGGATGCAGTAGAAAAAGTAACAGATTACGTAAAGCGGTCCGGTGAAACACTGGAGGAATTTGTTGAAGAGGATGAAAATGGCTGGTTTATCAAAGACGGTTCTCCCCGTATCGGAAACCTTCAGGATGTAACCGCTCCGAAGACAAAAAATGAGACAGCTACATACGGCAACTATCGGGAACCGACGTTTGTATATGACAATCCGGATGATACGGATGTTCATGATGGCTCATTCGTTGTGCTGCTTGGAAATAACGGCAGGCTCGGGATTCCGTTTATGAGCAAGGATGTCTCGCTGACAGGCGACAGCTCTCATGCAAGTATTGACGGCCAGCTGGTAAGTGTGGGCGGCAGGCTGCATTATACCATCAGCTGGGTAAACACGGCGACGCAGGACGGTCAGCCTGTTGCAGGGACGGTAACGATAAGCGACCGGCTTCCGGCAGGAACAACATATGTTGAAGATTCAGCCGAACCTGCCAGTGGTGTGACATACGACGAAGATCAGAATATTCTTACCTGGACAATAGAAGCGGATGCCGGTGGGCATGGTACAGTTGAATTTGACGCTGAAGTCGGCGGGGCGGCTGTTGACAATGAGAATAATGCCCTGCCTAATACGGCAACCGTCACGGCCGGAAGCAACAGCTATACCACCAATACAACGACGAATTACGTACCGGAGAAATCAGTAACGGTTCCGGACGGCTCCGGAGGAACTGCCGATGCTGACGGCGCAGAGGTTGAACCGGGCACAGAACTTACCTACACAATTGAATACCGCAACACGGAAAGCGCTGAATCGACAGTGACCATAACAGATGCTGTGCCGGAAGGAACAACGTTCGTATCTGCTGAACCAGAGGTTCAGCCGGATCAGGACGGTAATCTTGAATGGACGATAAAGCAGGTTCCGGCCGGACAAACAGGCAGCGTATCCTTTACGGTTAAAGTGGATGACAGTGCGGCAGCGACAATCGAAAATGAAGCAAATGTAAAAGTCGGGGATCATAATCCTGTTGTTACTAACAAGGTAACGACCGAGGTTAATCGGGCAAGCCTTACTATTGCAAAAAAAGTAACGGCTGATTCAGGGCTGACGGCTCCTGATAAGGAATTTGGCTTCGAACTGATAATTCCATCCAAAGCGAACGCGCAGAATGTAGCGGCAGTTATTCATACGGAAGGAGCGGATGATCAGTCTGCAAGTCTGAACTTTGATGCAGACGGCAAAGCTACCTTCAGGCTGAAAGCAAATCAGTCCCTTGAAATCCCGGGTATGGGAAGTACACAGTACTCGGTTGTTGAGCAGAATGCAGCCAATGGCGCTGTGAACGGTGGTTTCACATTGAGTAAAGTTGAAGGTGCAACGGGTGCAGGCTCTGCGGATAATCCTGATCCAACCAATGATGTATCAAGCGCAACAGCAGCAGGAACAGTTGGAAGTGATAATACAACGGTAACGTTTACCAACAACTACAGCGTGGCATCTGCTACCACCACGGATTTGGGTATTAATCTGGGCGGCACGAAGAACATTGACGGACGTGACTTCCAGACCGGAGACGCATTTACCTTCACAATTGCTGCAGCGCAGGCGACGCCCGACGCGCCGCTTCCGGAAGACACTAAGGTGACGATCAACCCGGAATCCGGAACTTCTGCTGCGTTCGGCTTCGGAAAGATTACCTTCGACAAACCGGGCGAGTACCGCTATATTATTCAGGAAGTCAACTACGACACTGATAATGACGATGCGACGAAGAATCCTGGCGGCATTGGATATGATGCGGCGATTTACCGGGTGAACATTGTTATTGTAGACAACGGGGACGGTACGCTGCGTCTGGCGACGACTGACGAGATAAAGGATATCGCTACGCAGGGCGGTCTTGAGTATACCAGCAATCCAATGGTTCAGGTCAACAAGGGACAGAGCAGTTCCATGACCGGAGCGGACAACAATGAGGTTGTCTTTGAAAACACCTATGACGCCAATGCAGCAACGGCATCTATTCAGGGAACTAAAATTCTGACTGTTTCCAACAGTGATTACACACTGGAGGACGGAGACTTTAAGTTCACTATTGAAGCACTTGGTTCTGTTCAGACAGATCCGGATAAGAATTCTTATACGGAGGACGACTTCAGCAAGGATGATTCTCAGCCCATGCCGGTGGACAGCAAAGGGGACCCGGATACAGAGGCTGCCAATATTGCCAACGGAAATGTCAGTTTCCAGTTTGCACAGGGCGCCTTTACAAAGGATATGGCTGGAAGGACCTTTGGCTACAGGATCACGGAATCTGCCGGTGATATCATGTCCGGCGGCGTGACCTACGATCCGGATCCTTCCCGCATTGTCTGGATCACCGTTGGGGATGACGGTCATGGCAATGTGACGGCAACAGTGATGCCCAATGACGGGCAGCAGCAGGCAAACAACTTTACGTTTAATAACTCTTATGAGCCGGATGAAACAACGATCGGCAGCCAGACTACGGCAGGCATTACCGTGCAGAAGACTTTTACCGGTCATGCATGGACAGAAGATTATACGTTTGAATTCGAGATTGAGCCGGTTTCCACAACTGCCGCAGATATTGAGGCGGAAGATATGCCGATGCCGGATTCTCCTACGATAAGTATCGGCGCACCGCAAAGCGGAGATGAGAACACGGCGTCTTTCGGTACGATGACGTTTTCCAGGGCAGGCGATTATGTTTACAGGATTACCGAACTGGATGACAGCAATGCCGGCACCACATGCTCTGACACGGATCAGACAGTAACGGTAAAAGTTACGGAGGATAAGAATACAGGCAAACTTTCTGCTGAGATCGTTTACGAAAAAGACCAGAAGAATGCGGCATTTGTGAATACCTATACAGCCACGTTCGACGGCGATACGGCAGTTACCCTGACCGGTACCAAGAATCTGGAGGTAGCGGACGGTCTGGTTCATGAGCTGAAGGACGGCGACTTCAGTTTCCGCATTACGGCTCTGGACGGCGCTCCGGCAGCATCGGCCGATACGGCCGCCAATGAAGACAGCACACCGGTTCAGGATACCAACGACTGGACTTCCGGTATTACGCTGCTGAACAGGCTGACGTTCGATATGGACGACATGAACGGTCAGAATGAAAAGACCTTCAGCTATGTTATTACAGAAAATCTGCCTTCCGGTATAGATACGGGTAATCCGACTGCTGACGGTATCACCTACGATACAACTGCCTACAAGGCGGATATCAAGGTAACTGACGACGGAAAGGGTACACTGAGCGCAGCGGATCCCCTGATTACAAAGGGAACATGGGACGGCAGCAGCTTTACCGCAGACGGTGATCCGTCCGGTGTGAACGGCGTCGTGTTTACAAACTCGTATGCCGCAGGTACGCTGACACAGACTCCTGTTGAGATCAGCAAGACACTGAACGGAAACATGCCGGAAGAAGGTCAGTTTACATTCTCTATGAGCATTGTAAGCGCTGACCCGGAGGATGGCGTAACGCTTCCGCAGCAGCACGAGAGTGTTGCCAATGATGCTTCCGGCAAGGTGCAGTTCGGTGATCTGACGTTCAGTAAGCCGGGAACTTATGTAGTGGAGATAACGGAAGATATTCCGGCAGGGGCAACGAATGCGAATGTGGATAACGGCCAGACGACTTACGAAAAGGCAACGGAGGAACAGAAGGCCGGGAGCGGCTGGACATTTAACGGCACCACTTATGATTCCCACTCCGTCCGGGTGACCTTCAAGGTTAAGGACAACGGGAATGGCACACTTGTACCGGACGGTAACATTCAGACAACGGGTGAAACTGTTTTCGCCAATACCTACGCTGCAACAGGCGAACTGAGTCTTGGCGGCACCAAGACGCTGGAAGGCCGTGACTGGGTTGACGGCGATGACTTTATCTTTACACTGACCGGAAAAAATGTATCTCAGGGGGCTGATGAGAACAGCGGCTTTACCCTTCCGGATCCCTCGGAGGTAACGGTTGGCTACAGTGATGCTGTGGAGGAAGCAGGTGCAGACAATGCCACCCGGGGCGTTAAGGTACCTTTCTCCTTTGATAAGATTACCTTCAGCCAGGCAGGCACTTACGAGTTTACAATTACAGAATCCGGCTACAGCGACGAGCCCAATGTATCCAATACAAGCGGTACAGCGGTGACTTATACCTATACCGTTACAGATGACGGGAACGGACACCTGACGGCAGCGCCTGTTCAGGCTTCCCAGAGCGGTACGAACGCATTTGTGAATACCTATAATCCGGGCAATGCAACGGCCGGGCTTACGGCAGTCAAGACTGTGAACGGCGAGAGCAAGGGCATTGCTGCCGATACATTTACATTCGGAATTGAAGCAGTATCTGCTCCCCAGGAGGCAGCGGCAGATCTGCCTGCCAATGCTGCTGATGACGGTACGGTGAAGAACGGCGCCGACGGTACGATTGATTTCGGAGCCTTCACATTCAGCGCAGAAGGCGATTATGTCTACAGAGTGACGGAAGTCAACGAAGATAAAGCGGGCTACAGCTATGATGATACAACATACACGGTAGTCTTCCATGTATCTGACGATCCGGCGCAGGGGGCGCTTGTGGCAACACGGGAGATCTATAAAGGAACGGCTCAGGATGACACAGCCAGGGTTGATGCGGTTACGTTTGCCAACACCTATCATCCCGAGGCAGCCCCGGCGACCGCTGCGTTCTCCGGAACCAAGTCGGTGACCAACGAGCACGGCGGGTTCACCATGAAGGCAGGTCAGTTCAGCTTCACGATGACGAACACACAGGCTCCGGCCGGGGTTTCCGCGCCGACGCCGGGCAACGGCCCGACAGTGGCCAACGCCGCTGACGGCAGCTTCAGCTTCGGTACGCTGACCTTTACTGAGCCGGGTGAATATACCTATACAGTTTCGGAAGTAAATCCGGCGGATTCCTCCGACGCTGTTAACGGAATTACCTACGACGGAACACAGTACACACTGTATTTCAATGTGGTGGATGACAACGGAACGCTTAAGGTTGAAACACAGACGATTACCAGCTCCAGGGGCGGTACGGCGGATGCGGATGCTCTTGATTTCACGAATATCTACAATGACGGACAGGTGAGTTATCAGATTGCCGGCACCAAGATGCTTGACACCAATGGCTTTGACGGGGCATCTCTTGCCGAAGGCCAGTTCAGCTTCGTGCTTGTGGAAAACGGCCAGACTGTGCAGAAGGTAACGAACGGCGCACCGGCCGGAAACAGCGCGGCTTTCGCGTTTGATCCGATTACCTATACTGAGCCCGGAACTCATACGTACACGGTGTATGAGGCCGGCACCGACGGAGAAAACGGCACCGGAGGAACGGACAGTAATAATATCACCTACAGTAAAGAAGCATACACAGTGACGGTCACGGTTTCCCGGGCGGCAGGAGCTGAGGGCCAGCACGGCGGTCTGTCGGTGACGGCAGACGTCAGCAACGCTGAGATCCGGTTTACAAACGAGTACGTTCCCACAGAGGTAACAGTGGGTCCGGGCGGCGATGTTCAGATTGGCGGCACCAAGACGCTGGACGTTGCCGACGGCAGCCGGCGTGAGATGAAGGAGGGCGAGTTTACCTTCCTGCTGTTCGAGGGCGGTCAGGAGATCGGACGCGCTTCCAATGATGCAGATGGAAACTTTGTATTTGATGATATTATCTACGATTATACCGACGCCGGCGTACATCGTTACACGGTAAGCGAGATCAATAACGGTCTGGGCGGCGTGGAGTATGATCCGACGATCTATTCGGTTGAAGTGAATGTAACGGAGAACACGGAAACCCATGCTCTTGAAGCAGCCATAACCTATTATAACAACGCCGGCACGGCGGATCCTGCTGATGGGATGACTTTCACGAACCGTTATCAGGCTTCACCGGCGGCGGTAAACCTGGGAGTTGTCAAGAAGCTGGCCGGCGCGGCTCTGAAAGACGGACAGTTTACATTCAGGCTGACCGGAAGCGGCGGCGCTCCGATGCCGGAGAAAGATACAGCCGTAAACGCTGCAGACGGATCCGTGTTATTTGACACCATTACATTTGATTCTGTGGGTGAGTACGACTACACGATTACGGAAGTGAATGACGGACAGGACGGCATCATCTATGATGAGAATGCGGACAGGACGGTTCATGTAAGTGTGACGGACAACGGTACGGGAAGCCTTGAAGCCAAAGTAACCTATGGCGGGGACGGATCGGTAATAACCAATACCGCCAAAGCAGCGCCTCCGTCAGATGACAGCCAGGGCGGAAACGGCGGAAATAATAGTAATAACAGTAATAACAACAATGGCCCGTCCAGGGATCAGATTGTTCAGACCGGAGATACGGCACAGATTCTTCCGGTTGTATGTGTTCTGCTGGGAGCATTTGCTGTGCTCATATCAGTGAGTATGATTATGATACGCAGACGCAGAAAATAGTGTTTGACATTCCGGCAGCATAGCAGGAATGATAGGAAAATACCGGGCAGCTCATGCAGCTGTCCGGTATTTTCTGTCTTTTTATCCGTGCCGGCGTCAGGCCGGAGTACAGGAGCGTCAGAGACTATGCAGGCTGCCTGCAATAACAGAATGTGGTTTTTTGGCAGTTCCGGTGATTGTCCGTCACAGAAAAACAGGTTATAATTAAAAATAGACAGTTGTATTTAAGAAACCAGATAAATCACAGAATATGAAAAGGAACAGTGAATAACGGAAAAGGAGAGAGAAATAAATGAAACTTATGATTGCGTCAGATATTCACGGGTCTGCACCATGCTGCAGAAGGATGCTGGAAGCATATGCCCGGGAAAAAGCGGACAGACTTCTGCTGCTGGGAGATATTCTTTACCACGGACCCCGCAATGACCTGCCGGAAGGATATGCGCCGAAAGAAGTGATTGCCATGCTGAATCCGGTTAAGAAAAAACTGCTCTGTGTCCGGGGAAACTGTGATACAGAAGTGGATCAGATGGTACTGGATTTTCCGATTCTTGCCGACTACTGTTTTTTCGAACTGGAAGACGGCAGCGGAACTTCCGGAGCGGTGATATTTGCCACCCATGGCCATATATACAATCCCCACCATCTGCCGCCGCTTTCCGACGGGGATATTCTTCTGAACGGGCACACGCACATTCCGGCCTGTGAAGAGATCCTGGACATGGACGGCAGCCGGTATCAGTATCTGAATCCGGGATCTGTATCTATTCCGAAGGAGGGATCCCGGCACAGTTATATGATTTATGAGAAGGGAACATTTACCTGGAAAAATCTTGAAGGGGAGGCGTATCAGACATGGAAGACCGGATCGCGCTGCTGATCGATGCGGACAATGTATCGGCCAAATACATTAAGCCGATTCTGGATGAGCTGTCCAAATACGGCAATGTAACATATAAAAGAATATACGGAGACTGGACAAGATCCAACAGCGCCAGCTGGAAAGAGGAACTGCTGCAGAATTCCATTACTCCGATTCAGCAGTTCAGCTACACCCATGGAAAAAACGCTACAGACTCCGCTATGATTATCGATGCGATGGATATGCTGTATACAAGCGAGCTGGAGGGGTTCTGCCTGGTATCCAGCGACAGTGATTTTACCAAGCTTGCCAGCAGACTCAGGGAAAGCGGAAAGCTGGTGATCGGGATGGGAGAAGACAAAACACCGTCTCCGTTCCGGAAAGCATGTGATATTTTTACAGTACTGGAACTGCTTCTTGAAGATAATACAATGGAAAAGGACGAGAGAAACAATGCACAGCAGCACGAGCGGGAGCAGAAAAAAGGGACAGCTCCGTCCAAACAGCAGATAGAAGAAGTTGTGGTCAAGATTATTACGGAAAATCAGAACGATGATAAGGAGACCGGCCTGGGAGAAGTGGGAAGCCGGCTGGTTAAACTGTATCCGGATTTTGACGTGCGGCGGTACGGATACAGTCTGTTGTCCAAATTCCTGGAGACACTGCCCAAGCTGAAGCTGATCCAGGAGGGGACAAAGGTCTGGGTTACTCTTTACGAAGATAAGAGCAAAAAGGAACGGCTGGAGGAATACATTATGCAGCAGATCAGAAGCAATGGACGATATGGTATTTCTCTGGGGGCGCTGGGAAACCGGATCCGGCTGAAATTCGGTGATTTTAAAGTCAGGGATTACGGATATTCGCAGTTCAAGCAGTATATTGAGAGTTTCCCCAATGTGGTGCTCGAAGACGACGGCGAGCGGACGAGAGCGGTCTATATGGCAGATCAATGACAGGAAAATGAAAGACTGCATTACAAAAAAGAGGACGGACACCCGTCCTTTTTCTTTTGCCTGTAATACCTGCAATTGAACAATCTGTCAAAAAATTAACAGAAAGTTGTAAAATTTTTGTAAATTCATGTGTCTTGTCACATGTAAATTACAGTGATATACTGACCGGGACAGAAGGAACACGAAAAAGCAGAAAGAGGTATTGAACATGACAGTCAGAGAAGAAATTGAACAGCTGAAAAAAGAAAAAAATGCGGTAATTCTGGCCCATTATTATGCCAGGCCCGAGGTACAGGAGATTGCAGATTATACGGGAGACTCCTTTTACCTCAGCAAAACAGCGGTGGGGCTGAAGGAGCAGACCATAGTTTTCTGCGGGGTATCGTTTATGGGGGAGAGCGCGAAGGTGCTGAATCCGGAAAAGACTGTGCTCATGCCGGACGCTTCCGCGGATTGTCCCATGGCTCATATGGCAGATGCCGGGACAATCAGACGGATGCGCGATACATATGAAGATCTGGCTGTTGTATGTTATATCAATTCTACGGCTGAATTGAAGCGGCATTCGGATGTGTGTGTAACGTCTGCAAATGCCGTAACGATTGTTAAGGCTCTTCCGAATAAAAATATCTTTTTTATTCCGGACCGGAATCTGGCACGTTATGTGGCTTCACAGGTTCCGGAAAAGAATTTTATATTTAATGAGGGATTCTGTCCGGTTCATGAAAAAATGCGTGCAGAGGAGATCCGGAAGGCAAAGAAGGAGCATCCGGATGCACAGGTGCTGACACATCCGGAGTGCCCGGAAGAGATATGCCGGATCTCTGACTATATCGGGAGTACATCCGGGATTATCCGGTATGCACAAGAGAGCGGCGCGCGGGAGTTTATTGTCTGTACGGAGAGCGGAGTCCGGTACGAGCTGGAGAAAACCTGTCCGGACAAAAAATTCTGGTTCCCGGAGACAGAGCCTCTGTGCATGGATATGAAAACCATCACCCTGGAAAAGATTCTCCATGTACTCAGAACCGGAGAAAATGAGGTGGTTCTTGACGAAAAAATGTGCCAGGAATCCCGGAGGCCTCTGGAGCGGATGCTGCAGCTGGCACAATAAGGGAAACCGTGAGACGGCAGGGACAGGAAAAGGAGAGAAGACAGTATGGACATGTATACAGATGTAGTGATTGCGGGAACCGGCGCGGGAGGACTTTTCAGCGCGCTGAGTCTGCCGCGGGACAGAAAGATTATTATGATTACAAAGTCAGATCTTGAGAGCAGCGATTCCTTTCTGGCACAGGGAGGTATCTGTGTTCTGAGAAATGAGGATGATTATGACAGCTATTTTGAAGATACCATGCGTGCCGGACATTATGAAAACAGGAAAGAATCTGTAGATATTATGATCCGGAGTTCCCAGCATATTATCCGGAGCCTGATCGGATACGGCGTGGAGTTCCAGAAAGCGCCGGAAGGAGAAGAGGACGGGGATAAGGCGGAACTTCTGAAAGAGTATGCATTTACCAGGGAAGGAGCACACTCAAGGTCCAGAATCCTTTTCCACGAAGATGTGACAGGCAAAGAGATTACCAGTAAACTTCTCGCCCAGGTAAAAAAGCTTGAAAATGTTTCCATATATGAGTATACTGCAATGACAGATATCCTTGTAAAGGACGGAAAATGTGCAGGTATTCTCGCATCCGGTCCGGACGGGGAGGAGATCCGGATCCATGCGGACTATACGATCTTTGCCACGGGCGGAATCGGCGGACGGTACCGCCATTCCACGAATTTCCCGCACCTTACGGGAGATGCCATTGATATATCGAAGAAACATGGTATCCGGCTGGAACATCTGGATTATGTACAGATCCATCCGACCACGCTGTATTCGGAAAAGCCGGGGCGGAGATTTCTGATTTCAGAGTCCGTCAGAGGAGAAGGCGCTGTGCTTCTGGACAAGAATATGAACCGGTTTGTCAATGAACTCCTTCCCCGGGATGTGGTTACAAAGGCCATTAAAGAACAGATGGAGAAGGACGGCACAGATCATGTATGGCTTTCCATGAAAAAGATAGAGAAAGAGACGATTATGAAGCATTTCCCGCACATCTACAGCCACTGCCTGGAAGAGGGGTATGACGTGACGCGGGAATGTATTCCGGTAGTTCCGGCTCAGCATTACTTTATGGGCGGGATCTGGGTGGATTCTGACAGCAGGACATCTATGGACCGGCTGTTTGCCGTGGGGGAGACCAGCTGCAACGGCGTCCACGGAGCCAACCGTCTGGCCAGCAATTCGCTTCTGGAGAGTCTTGTATTTGCAGAAAGAGCGGCCCGGAAGATTGAAAGCAGCTATGCCGGGAATTGAGCAGGGAAAAAGAGAGGAAGAAAAAGTATGAATAAGATTACAATGGAGCTTCAGGCAGATCATCTGATCCGTGAAGCGTTAAAAGAAGATATATCCAGCGAGGATGTAAGCACCAATGCTGTAATGAAAGAGTATGTAAAAGGACAGGTGGATCTGATCTGCAAGCAGGACGGAATCATAGCCGGTCTGGATGTGTTCCGCAGGGTGTTTGAACTGCTGGATGATAAGACAGAGGCAGAGTTTTTCTGTAAAGACGGCGACGCGGTGGAACAGGGACAGCTTATGGGAAGAGTTACAGGAGATATCCGCGTGCTTCTATCAGGGGAGAGAGTTGCCCTGAATTATCTCCAGAGAATGAGCGGTATCGCAACCTATACCCGCTCGGTGGCTGATCTGCTGAAAGGCAGCAGGACGAAGCTGCTGGATACCAGAAAGACGACGCCTAATATGAGAATATTTGAGAAATACGCCGTCCGGGTCGGCGGGGGATATAATCACCGGTACAATCTCTCCGATGGCGTGCTTCTGAAAGATAATCACATCGGAGCGGCAGGAAGCGTCGCAAGAGCTGTTGAACTGGCGAAAGAGTACGCCCCTTTTGTGCGTAAGATTGAGATAGAGGTGGAGAATCTGGATATGGTAAAGGAAGCCGTGGAAGCCGGCGCGGATATTATTATGCTGGACAATATGACGCCGGATGAGATGAAAGAGGCTGTCCGGATCATAGACGGAAGGGCCGAGACGGAGTGTTCAGGAAATGTGACAAAGGAAAATATTGCCCGCCTGACGGAGATCGGCGTGGATTATATTTCCAGCGGAGCACTGACACATTCCGCTCCGATACTTGACATTTCCATGAAAAACCTTCATGCTATAGGATAAGTAAAGCAGGAGAAAGGATGAGGCCGGATGACCGGAGCGGAGAGAAGAGATGCGATCCTGAACAGAATAAAGAACAGTGAAAAGCCTGTGGCAGGCAGAAGCCTTGCAGAAGCCTATGATGTCAGCCGGCAGGTGATTGTGCAGGACATTGCCCTGATCCGCGCGTCAGGCTATGATATTATATCTACCAACAGGGGCTATATACTGGGCCGGCCGTCCGCTGTCAGCAGAACATTCAAAGTGAGGCATACGGACGAACAGCTGGAGGAAGAGCTTTATTCGATCGTGGATCTGGGAGGAACCGTAAGAAATGTTATGGTAAATCATAAAGTTTACGGGCAGATGGAAGCGCCGCTGCATATCACATCCCGGAGAAAGGCGGCGGAATTTATTGCGGATATCCGCAGCGGAAAATCCAGTCCGCTGAAGAATATTACGTCGGATTATCATTATCATACCGTGGATGCGGACAGCGAGGAGACTCTGGATATGATCGAAGAGATGCTGGCGGAAAAGGGTTTTCTGGTGAATAAAGGATAAAGGAAGAACGTTTACAGGGGGCCGCTTCGGCAGAAAACCGGTTGTCAGAAAGATTCTGATGCGGATTTGAGGACCGAAGCGGCCCCCTTATGTCTTGCTTTGACCGGGATTTTGCTTTACAATGGAGACTGAAATAAATTGCAGGAGCCTGAAGACGCCTGTATTTACAGGGAAGGAGCAGGCGGATAAAGACGCCGGGCGGGTCAGACAGGTGGCCGGCACAGGAAGTCCGGAAATCCGCTTTATGAGAAATGGAAGAATTAATGGACGTGCTGGAGAGCGCGCTGAATATAGATTTTATCCGCGGAACAATAAGCGGGCCGCGGAACAGAGACGGCATTATAAAAGTGAAGGTGCGGCCTCTGGAGAAAAAGGGAGAGCTGTATTTTCAGCTGGAGGCATTTACAAAGACGCAGGCATTTCATGAAAATGCCGGCCCCCGGGAGGCAAAAGAGAGAATTGCGGAATATATGAAATCATTCCGTCAGATGCAGATTGAGACAGTATCGGAAAATATATCTGTTCTGACCAGTAAAAAAGGAAAGGTTACGATACAGAGAAAGAAAAGACAGACACCGGGAAAGACAGCAGACCTGTCCCATAACAGAAAGAAAAAATACATACTGGAAGAAGGGGTATATGTCCCCTTTCTGAAAGATCTGGGTGTGATGACGGAAGAGGGAAAAATTGTTGCATCCAGGCGGGACAAATTCCGGCAGATCAACAGATTTCTTGAGTTTATCCGGGATATTCTTCCGGAACTGGACCGGGAGAAGGAACTTACGATCCTGGATTTCGGCTGCGGGAAATCTTACCTTACCTTTGCAATGTATTATTATCTGCATGAACTGAAAAACTATGACATACAGATAATCGGACTGGATCTGAAAAAAGATGTAATTGAACACTGTGCCGGACTGGGACGGAAATACGGCTATAAAAAACTGAAGTTTCTCCAGGGAGATATTGCCGATTATGATGGCGTGGACGCAGTTGATATGGTGGTAACGCTGCATGCCTGTGATACGGCCACGGATTATGCCCTGGCCAAGGCTGTGGGCTGGAACGCCAAGGTGATTCTGTCTGTGCCCTGCTGTCAGCATGAGCTGAATGCGCAGATGGCCGCAGGGACAGGAGCAGGTTCTCTGGAACCGGTTATGGATTACGGCCTTCTGAAAGAGCGGTTCGCGGCTCTTGTGACAGACGGGCTGCGTGCGAAATACCTGGAGAGATGCGGGTATGAGACACAGATTCTTGAATTTATTGATATGGAGCACACTCCGAAGAATATACTGATACGTGCGGTGAATAAGGGGGGAGTCACCACAAAGGCAGCAGAAGAAATTAAGCAATGTGAAGAGTTTCTGCACATAAAGCCTTCACTGGGGGTTTTGCTTGCAGACCAAGGGGAGATGGAACGCGATGATAAAAAAACTGATTAAAGCAGGAGTTCTGCTTATTATTTTTGTGGCTGCGCTGATTGTCAGCAGTCTTGTAATTAACAGAGGAAGCGGGGATCAGATTGTAGATATGGGAGCGCCTACGCTTCCCCGGGTGTGGTTTACGCTGAACGGGGAAAAGGTGAATGTACTGTCCGGATACGTCAGGGACATGGATATTCCGGCAATGAGGGATACCATTACTCCGCTGGAAGCCGACGGCACTCTTGATATGACTGTAGAAACAGACGGCAATGAAATAAGTGGAGTGCAGTACACGGTATACTCCATGGACGGTAAAGAGGTGTACGCGGAGGGAAAGGATGTGGAACTTTCTGATGCGGGAACAGTTACGTTGTCTCTTTCAGACGGTCTGACGGATTCCGTCCGGGAGGCGGTGCTGAAAATTGTACTGACGGCAGATGACCGGCAGATAAGCTATTACACCAGGATTGAACGGTCTGACAATATTAATGCCGCGGACTGTCTGGCCTATGCTATGGATTTTCACACAAATGCGCTGGAGAGAACAAACGCGGAGGATATGGAACTGCGGCTTGAACCGAATGAAGAGAGCGATAATTCCACATATCAGACAGTAAATATTCATTCGGATATCACCCATATTCAGTGGGGAAGCCTGGACCCTCAGGTGACCAGCGAAGTGGAGTGGGACATTAAAGAGAGTAATACGGTTTATACCTCTGTCCTTGCAAAATATCAGGTCTCCTGTACCGGCGACAATGATGAGAGCGGCGTATACAACGTAAAAGAATTTTTCCGTATACGTAAAATGGGGGATACCATGTATCTTCTGGATTACAACCGGGATCTGCAGAAAGTATTTTCCGGAAGCCGGGACAGCATTGACGAAAAAGGAATTCTGCTTGGGATTGCCTCCTCTGATCTGCAGTATGAGACAAATGAGGATGAAAATATAGTGGCTTTTGTTCAGGAACGGGATCTGTGGCTCTACAGCAGAGAATCGGGAGAGCTGTATCAGGTATTCAGTTTTTCGAATGCAGAAGGAAGCGATGAGAGAAGCCGCAATGATCAGCATGCTGTCCGTATTATCAGTATGGATAATGACGGCAATCTGGCCTTTGCAGTATACGGATATATGAACCGGGGCGCCCATGAAGGAGAAGTAGGCGTCGGGATTTATTACTTCAGTGTGGCCGACAATGTGATCGAGGAGAAGGCGTTTATCCCAAGTACGAAATCATTTGCCATTGCCGCAGATGAGCTTGGCAAAATGGTATACTATAACCACAGTGAAAAGATGCTGTATGTCCTGGCGGAGGGAACGCTTTATCAGATAGATCTGGATAAAAACAAGCAGGAAACTCTGGCGGAAAGCCTGACGGAAGAACAGTATACCGTATCAGATGACGGCCGGCTGATGGCTTATCAGTCAGATGATTCGGCATCCACAATCCAGGTGATGAATCTGGAAAGCGGGGACAGCTATGAAGTTAAGGCAAAAGACGGCGAGACAATCCGGCCCCTGGGCTTTATTCACAGTGATTTTGTCTGCGGCAGAATCCGGTCAGAGGATGCGGGGCAGACGGCTTCCGGCGAAGAGATTACGCCAATGTATGCAGTGGAGATCCTGAATTCGAAGAATAAGAAGGTGGCGGAATATTCCTTTACGGATTCGGATATTTACACTACGGATATTCTGATTGACGGGAATCTGCTGACACTGAACCGGGTAGAAAAGAAGGGCAGTGTTTACAGCTCCACAGAGCAGGAATATATAACCAACAATGAGGAACGCAAAGAGACTACGGTCAGTGTGGAAACCTACAGCACGGAAAGGATGCAGAGGCAGGTGCGGATTACCTTTGCAGATGCAGCGGATCATACAGATGTAAAAGTATTGAAACCGCATCAGCTGACCGCCGGAGAACCGCTGACGATTACACTGAGCGGAACGGATACGACAGAAAAATTCTATGTGTACGGAATGGGAGAACTGGTAGCGGTTTATGACAAAGCCGCATACGCGATTCAGAGAGCGGAACAGGTATCCGGTGTCGTGATCTCTTCGGAACAGGCTTATGTGTGGGAGAGAGGAAACCGGGATCTGGCATACTCCACGGGCGCAGAAGCATTTAAGAAGGAGGGAGATGAGACATCTCTTCAGGCCTGTGAAAGGTATATGGAACAATACGAAGCCCACCGGGTGGATCTGACAGGCTGCAGGCTGGATCAGGTGCTGTATGTAGTAAACAAAGGACGTCCGGTGATTGCCGTAATTGACGGGGACCATGCGGTTCTGCTGACCGGATATACGACCAGTGATATTACCTATATTGACCCCGATAATGGAAAGGAAACGACGGTATCTGTCAGTGATATGGAAAAAATGACAGCGAAGGAAGGAAATACTTTTATCGGATATATATAGAAGCATAAAAATAACGGCTCCAGGATGATTTCCTGCAGCCGTTATTTTTATATGGAATTATCTTAAAATGCTTTTCTGAACAGAATATTCTGATACCGGCTGAGCGCAGTGTACAGAAGAAGTCCCAGTATTCCGCATGATACAACTTCTCCGATGCCTACTGTCAGCATCATAAACGGGATGGGAAATGGCTCCATATATGCATATTTCAGCACAAAAGGCACGATCAGCGCGTTCGCGAGGATAGGCGGAAGCGGCGCCAGATATCTGCTTTTATTCCGGAGCATCCATGTAAAGACTGCACCGGTCAGAGTGGCCAGGCTTCCGAAGATAATGTCCGGCAGCAGTGCGCCTGCCATAACATTGCTGATCAGGCATCCGAGAAAGACGCCGGGAATCGCGGCAGGGGTAAATACAGGCAGAATAGTCAGAGCTTCAGAAAGACGGATCTGAACCGGACCGAAGGCGAAAGATGCGCCGATAACGGTCAGAACCACATAGATTGCGGCAATCATTGCCGCCTGTGCCGTAAAAAGCACTTTTCTGGTTTGGGTTGTTTTCATTTTTCTTCTCCTTTAGTTTTGTTTTACGAGTGGAAGGTCTCGAACACTCGGTGCATTTTCCGCGAAGCAATGAGCCGGGCGGACACATTTATGTGTATATCCGGCGAATGCCGCGAGAGCCGGAAATGAAGTTTCCGACGCACGCACGGAAATCGGCGGCAAGCCCGATAGACCTTGGTTTTTATGGGCTTTGCAACGTTGGATAGTATAACACGGCAGTAGCAGGAAATCAAGGAAAGTATCAAACAAATGAATAGATTAAAAACACGAATAATTGTACTGTTGAAGCTGCGGGTCTTTGACACTTTCTCATTAATAGTATAATGATTAATCCCCATGGTTGAGC
>ERZ1643247.754-NODE-754-length-35704-cov-63.486858_pt1 | contig 35704 bp, 47 predicted proteins | sample MGYA00579264_ERZ1643247 | MGnify/ENA primary metagenome ERZ1643247 (study PRJEB29033, sample SAMEA4952262) | chicken gut metagenome | biome: Broiler Chicken; feature: Gastrointestinal Tract; material: Caecum | place: Ireland | collected 2018 | study: Broiler... | reverse complement strand
TCACTTCTTGATATTCTTCGATTTCTGCTTTTACAATATTTTGAAATCTGGAATTAAGCGAACTAATATTCTGCGCGTTTTCATCAATCGCCTCCTGGACTGTCTGCGCTGTGAGGCCACTTGATTCATTGTCATAGCTCACATCTGCAGCTGCTCCGCCGGCCGGAACGTATTTTTTACCGTTCCAAACATATGCTCTCATTGGATTTACAGTGTTATCCACATACAGCACATTTTCCTGGCCTGGATTCGGGAATGATGAATATGCTCCGAATGTTACGCCCTCCCCGGGAGGTCCCTGCGGCCCCTGCTGGCCACGCGGCAGGACGAAATTCAGGACAGCATCCTGCTCCGTGCCCGAATTCGTAACTTGCGGCTCACTTCCAGGATCCGATGCTGTAACAGTGCCGACCTGAATCGTGGCAGCCTCTCCCGGGTCTCCCTTCAGTCCATTCGCCTTCAGCTCTGCCACTTCCGCCAGCGCCGTCACCAGGGCAGGGAATTCATCCTGGCTTTCTATTGCAGAATCATCTACGTTCGACGGATTTACTTTCACGGCAAAAATAGGTGTGGTGATCTCTGTCTCAGTTCCTGGTGCGCCGCCGATCATCTGCAGCTCTACCTCTACAGCCCCTGGAAGCGCCAGCATCTGATTCGTGAAATCACATTCGATCTGTGATCCAGTCAGCGTGCAGGCCAGATAGGATATCGTCCCGTCCGGCTTTTTGGCATACAACTGGATGCTCTCTCCGGTCGGTGTGATTACTGCGCCCTGCGCAGTCAGCGTTACCAGCACCCCACGCCCGATATTATTCTGCTGTGCCTCCACCAGTGGAAGAGGATATGGCTTATACAGATCCACAGTAATCGGATAATATAATTTCATGCCTTTCTCTCCTTATATTCTTCCAGCCTTACATTTTCAAATCCTTTTTGTTTTGCCTTGATTTCATAGACAAATCGAAGACCAGGAGATCCGGTTACCACAAAACTATTTGCGTTTTTCTCATTGATATAGCATTCGCCCGGACCTTCAGCCTGAAGAAAAACTACATAATCATCAAGCTTTACTGTCTCCGCAAAAATTCGATCAATTTCAATAGTACATTTGCCGTCATCAGAAATTTCTCCGCTTCCTATATCGCCAAACCATGCTTCTGTTGTTTCGTAGGCGTTTAACGCCCTTTCCCCGTATTTGTCTGTCTTAACTACCCTATTTTTATTGCCGTATACATGTAAATCCCCTTCAAAAACGGCTGTGGGTCCGCTATACCACAAGTTTGCATGATTAACAATAAAAAATTCCGATCCCGTTTGATAGCCTAACCCAAGCGATCCGCCGCTCCCACCACTTCCGCAGTAAAGCGATGCGTGTCGTTCTGGGTTCGACGCCTCATACACTTGCATCATTGACGCAGACAAGGATAATACATACGCTCCATATTTAAGCATGATTGCACTGTAGTCGTCGCTTTCTGTTTCGATATTGATATTTCCGCCTGTGATTTCTGCATTTGATGATTTCAAGCTGTTTGCTACCACATTCCCGGCAGTATCAACCGAAAACAGTGTTCCTATTTGCAAAAGTCCTTTCAAAATTTTAATCCCAGCATTGTCGAGCCTTATAACCTCATTGCCGTTTGCATCCAGTACCCGGCATACCCCGTTACCATTATTCAGCCCTCCCATCGTCAGCGTACCGCCATGAATAATATTGGCCATTATCGTTCCGGCCACAATCCAGTCAGCTATGAATCCGCCTTCTGCGAAGCTCCACACTGCATCAAACGGCCCATTCACACCATTACTGGAATATAAAATTCCAGATAGATTCAGCCAGAGAATTTTCCGTGCTGTGGATTCGTCCTCCGTATCCATGATCATGATCCCGTTGGGCTGCCCCGCATCATTAAATGTGAATCTCAGATTTCCTCCGTCTTCCCCCGTAATAGAAGCCGCCAGCGAGTTAATAAGGTTCTGCATGGATTGCCGAAAATTACTGTTTGGATTCTCCAGTTCCACCCGAATATCCTTCACAGTGTTCTGGATTTTAGGCGCTGTGCTGGATAATGTCACCACATTTTTTTCTGGGTAGTATGGATATACCTGACGCTCTACAACTTGGTAATTCAGCGATATTCCTTTGATATCGTCAATCAGCTTCACGACGGAAAACAGGCTGAAATCCTGCCAGCTATACATTTCCGGATTTGTGGCAGCCAGGTCGTAGACAGAACACTCATAGGACCGCTGCGGCGTGCCTCCGGTCTTTACAGCTTCCTGCGCTGCGGCCAGAAGATTCTCAGCGACTGTATATCTGTCATCCTCCCAGCAAGCGCAGATCACTTTGTCACTGTACTCGTTATAATCCACATAGGGAAGGCCGTTATTGATATCTGCAAAGCTCAGGCCGTCTTTGCCGTAAGCGTACAGCCGGGTATAAAAATCCGTGGACTTTCCCTTAAAATTAACTTCTGTCAGATTCAGCTCCCTGCTGGCAAAAGAGCCAATAGGCTGAAAGTCTGTCAACGTGTAAGCCCGAACAATCTTATTTTTTACGTCAAATCGGAAGACCACTCCGTAGGGATCGACACATGCCTGGATCACTTCCAACGGAGTGTAATTTCCTTCGACTGTTCGGGAAATTGTGCTTCCAGAATTATCTATGAACGTCCATCCAGCCGGAAGAACACTGCTGACAGTACCGTACAGAGTATTACTGCCGTTCGAATATCCCACTGTCAAAGTAGCTTTCAGAGCATCCAAATCAAGCTGACATTTTACCTTTGCCGTATCGGCTCCAGCATCTATGGCCTTGACCAGGTACGGCTGCTCATACTCAATCACAGCTTCTTCCAACACATGAGGATAATTCTCATCGTAGATTGACATAGTAAAAATCAGCTCATCAAGCCCGCTAACCTGCTCTTTGATGTAAAAATCATCCACGTTTAGGACGGCGTTAGAATCTGATAACAATTTCAGCATAGTTTTCATACCTCCTTTAAAAATATACTGGATAAAACTCTACCGTCAGGGGATCTGTGCAGGTGATGATGTTTTTCCCCGGAGACAGTGACGGGAATGTTATCCACTCTGCCCGTTCTGCAGCAGGGGCTCCGTCCACCAGAATCCGCTTGTTTATCCCATCCACCGTCAGAACCTCTCCTTGTGTCACCTGCGGGAAGGTCACTGTCCCAATCTGATAGTTGCTTCCGGTCTGCCCGACCGTAGCCGTCAGGATACAGTCGGTATGAGGCAATGTGCTGTCACAATATATCGTGTTGGCCTGCACCGTCACCAACGGCCCATGCTTCACGCCCACGAAAGTATAAGTAACTTCCAGCATGTTCGGATGGGGATGAACTGCATCTCCTATCTGCGAAAGATAGGCAGAATACATATAACCGTCATCCATGAGCAGCTCGTTTTTACCATAGACCTGCATGTCGAAAAGGGACTTCTTCTGCTCTACGTCATGTGGCCCGCATCCCTCAAATACCAGGGGAATTGTCAGCGTCTTGAATCCTATGGAAGAATTCAGGAGCACGAAAGAGGAGCGGCCCCTGCCTTTGAACGCGCTATTCTCCAGCTCGTAGCCACTGGATGTGTACTCCATTTTCAATTTTGCGCCATATCTTTCAATCGGTTCTCCATTTACCCACATAGTCACATTTCCTCCCAGCTCAGCTGCTCCCCGGTCCACCATGCTGTAGCCCGGGCCACTTCGCGCCCATCCAGGTACAAGGGCACAGTGATCGCTGTACTAGCCCTGTATGACGGTGTGAATTCTGCTGATAGTGATTTCGCATAGCTTGCAACATCCGGAATGTTATAATTTACGTCCGCTGTCAGGCTGGAAAGAGCACGCTTACTCAGTTCTTTCGATGCCGTGTCAATTCCCGGTGCATCCTCCATACCTTCTGCCATACCTTCTGCAATTGGATGCCCGACCTGTTCTCTCATAACACGGGACGGAGAATGAATACCAAAAAAGTCCTTCGCAGCCTCAAGAGCATTTGCGGCCATATGCCTAATTGAATCCATCAAAGAGCTGGCACGTGATTTTATTCCATCGATTATTCCGACAACTATATTCACACCGAGCTGGAGCCAGTCCACATCTCCAAATGCGGTAATAATACTACTTATCAGGTCTAATGCCCCTACGACAAGTCGCGGAATAGCCGTAATCAGTCCTTCAATGATCGCCGCTACAAGTCGGACGCCCATCTCCAGAATTTCCGGTAAATGATCACCTATTCCGGCCAGCAACGATGCCACCAACGTGGCCGCCGTATCTATCAGGTCGGGAAGGCACTCGATAAATCCTGAAATCAGCGACATTACTACACCTATAGCTCCATCCACTACCTCTGGCCCATTGTCGCGAATTGAACCCAGAAAAGACTGCACAAGGCTTGTAGCGGTTTCGATCATCTGCGGCGCTCCATTTAGGAGTGATGTGATCATCTCTGTCAGAATCGATCCGGATGCTTCGACCGCACCTTCAACGCCGCCCTCTTCTGCTGCCGTCATCAATTCATCTACCCAGGCATTCACCTGTGGAAGAGTATTTTCTGCCAGACTACCGAACAGGTCTTCTGTCAATGTTCCGGCCAGCGCAGAAAGGTTGTCCTCAAGGGTAGACATCTGCCCTTCAAATGTCTCTGACTGATTCTGCATGGCATTGAAGAACTGCCCGCCCTCATCTGTCGCAATCTGAAGAGCATTAGAAAGTTCTTCGAAGGATACTTCGCCAGCTGATACACGATCACGGACCTCCGCCATCGTCTCGCCCGTCTGTTCTGCGATAATATTAAGCGGATTGAATCCCTGGTCGATCATCATGTTGATCTCTTCCAGAGAAGCGTAACCATTAGATTGAATTCGGCCGAAAGCCGTCGCCATCGTTCCGAGCGCCTGCGCATCGCCCTGGGCCACATCGCCCAGCCGCTTAAGCTGATCCGGGAGCTCCTCGGCAGAAGAGCCAAAGGCCAGTAAGATCTGCGAAGCATCTGCCAGGTCAGTCATAGCAAGCGGCGTAGCAGCGGCCATTTCCTTCAGGTCGTCTGTCAGCTTCTGCGCCTTTTCGGCGCTGCCAAGCATAGTCGTGAAGGCTGTCTGGTAGCTCTGCATCTGGGCGTTGTATTCAATACCCATTTTCGCTACAGCGGCTACGCCAGCACCTGCAGCAGATGCAAGTCCAACGAATGCTGTTCCGATTCCTTTAAGGGCGGTTACTCCAACTTTCCCAAGCCCCGAAAACTTCGAACTCGTCTTTTTTATAGGATCATCCAGTCCCCCAAGGCCTTTTTCCGTCTTTTTTATCTCTGTGTCAATCCCGCTGTTGTCAACGACTGCTTTATAGCGGACTTCACCTACATCTGCCATTCAATCACCCGCCTTTCGCCTGCGCTGTTAGGGATTCATACATCTTCCACAGCGCATTCTCCGCGGCATTTTCCTTCTTGATTGCTACTTGCGTTTTCGCCCGGATCAGCGCCGCTCTCTCCTCTGTGTTATATTTTGTCGGCTTCGGGATGGGCCGCTGCCGGATGTCGATTATCTCTGCCAGCCGGGTATTTCGTGGGATCCCTTTCAGCAGGGCAGAAAATTCGCACCAGTGCATTTCTGATTTCTTCAGGTCAATCCCATATGCTTGGCGAAACGCCGCCAAAATCAGATCGGCATCCTGCAAAAAATCAATCACTGGTTCGCTGTCTTTTTGACTTTTCGGAAAAATGAGCATAAAAATGGCACCCAATAGCTTTCCGCTTACTGGGTGCCTGTCGACTATAAGGTTATCCAGGGCTGTTTCCACCTGGATTTCTTCGCTGATTTCAGGGTCAGAGAAAATATCGAGCGAACGGAGCACGTTATCCCAGGAAAGATCCAGGCGGTATTCTTCGCCGTCATATTCAACACTATCAGGATACCTGTCATATAGCCTTATTTCAGCCATTTCTTTCCTTTCTTCATAGGCTTAGACATGCTTCGGAACCGATCCGCACGCTGGCGCATAGCCGTATCCATCTGCGGATTGATGCATTCGGATACGAATGGGGCTACATCCTGAAGCATTTCAGTCCAGCGGTTTTCGTAGTATTTTTCAAGCCTCTGCGCTCCTTCTTCTCCGAAGATCAGGCTAAAAAGAGCCATTACCGTCATGCCGAGAGCCGTCAACGTCTTGTCATCAGTCGGGTTCTGCTCGGCGTTATGCTGGACCTCCCCCAGCATACGGCGCAGGCGGTTGTATTGTCCCAGCACATCGTCCACGTATAATTTCACGGGCAGCCGTAGCGCTTCCTCTCCCTTGGAATTTTCAATAACCAGCTCGTCCTCAATCGTCTGTTTCCTCTGAACCTTATACATCAGATTCCCTCCTTATTCCGTTGTTTTAATTCCGTTGTTTTAGCCACCACGGTAGCCTGTCCCTGCGCCACAACTACGCTGGTCGCTGTATTCACCATAGCCACCACGACATAGCTGCCGTTAGGCATGGTATACTCTCCGTCTGCGTAATCATTCCAGCCTGTCAGCACCTGTCCTACCGTTGCAGTAGGCGCTACAGAGCCGTAAGCGTAGACGTATTTACATCCTGCTGTCGGCTGCTCCGGCGTTACCGTCAATGCCGTGGTTCCGTCAGCCTGGCCAGCTACGCTCTGCACCTTGATTTCGTCAGATGGCGTAATGGTTGCCAACGTCGGCTTTCCATTAAATCTGACCTCGAAGGACACCGCCGATCCGTCCGTGGTGGCTCCGCCCAAATCCGTAACATTCGCGATTGTAACGGGACAGGTAACCTGGCTCACTGTTCCATCTGCCTGCCCTACAGAGATCCGGAAATTCGTGTTACGTTCCACCATCAGGCCGAACTTCCGCGCCGCGTTGAAAATATAATCCTGCGCAGGGTCTCCTATGATCCGGCAGCCCGTACAGGTATACGACGGGGCCATTCCGGTGACATAGTTGTCAGCATATCCCTTCCGCGAAAAGAAGAAATACTGATTTACCACCTCATTAAGAGCCTCGCCAAAGTTCTCAATTCCGTTTCCGAATACTTCCCATGTCGGGGAGGTTCCGTTTGGTGTGATATCAATTTCCGCCTGTATAGCATGCGATACCAATAAAAAATTGTCAGGCATTTTTTACTCCTTTCTGGTAATATTTCACCCGAAAGCTGGACCCGTAAATCCAGTTCCGATTTTCCTCCCGGCCTATCAAGCTGGGAGAAGCAGTTGTTTCGATAGCGTAAACCTGCCATCCATCAGTAAACGGCAGGATTTTTGACGTAATCAGGAGCTGATGCACCTTTTCCATATCTGCCGCAACAGCTCCCTGGTCAGCAGACTTCCCGTTAAAGAGCACAGGGAAACTTTCGTTTGTGGTAAGCGTCCGGAAAGTCTCAATCGGAGCACCGGACACCATACCAACCGCATACCCTTCCAAAGGCGGCACAGAACCAATCACGACAGGCTTGCTGATGATATTCTGAATCATCTGCTGCATGGCAATTATGATTTCTTCTCTCATCTCATCCCCTCCGTAAATCCATTCTGCGCTGTCTGGTCCCACTTATCTTTGTTCCCCGCTTTCGCCTCGTCAACCCAGGCTTTTCCGGTCCCGGGTGTAGTGTAATTGTGGACCGTATGAGATCCGTCAGCTCTAGCACCAAACCACTGATATCCAGCGTATACGTTATCCCATACCAGGGCCCGCTCGCCTTCTGCCGGCTTTTCAATCCTTCCGGCGTCCCGCAACATGTTCTCTCCATCGGTCGGGATATAGTCACGGCTGTCATTCATCATCTGCTCTGCCAGGGCCGCTGCCGCGAAGTCAGCAGCTTTGTCGGTTGCTGCTTTCCATGCTGACCGGTTTGTTTTAACTGTCACTGCCATTACACCAGCCCCATTTCCCAGTGATGTATGCGCGTAGACGGTACATCTGCCACGCCATCAAGAGTCTGAACTTCGTATTCTCCCATTTTTGTGCCGGAAGGACCATACACTACTGCCCGCATGGTCCTGCCGTTTTCCAGGCTGGATTTCATCAGGCTGTCATAATCCAGCACGGGTGAAGAACGTCTCCCGTCTATAAATAGAATAGACCGAAGAACTACCTCCGTGTTATTCGTGGTCTTTTTCACCTCATTGGTGTCTTGGATATGTACGTTTTTCACCTGGTATTCGTCCCAAGTTGGCTTCTGCCAAGCGTCCATGCCTGTGCATACCTTAAGCGTCAGGGAATATGTAAGCAGGCACTGCGGTATAGATCTAAGCATCCCACATTCCTCCCCATTAACCCTGTCTGCTCCAGAAATGCGGTAGCCGCTGGGCTTATCATCAGCTGGGCCGCCGAATTACCACTTCCACTGCCAGATGATGCACCATCCAAATGCACCTTTCCGACGGTAAAGCCTTGCCCGGTTTGTCCGGACATAACAGTATCAATCCCATTCTGCGAATAATACAGCACCTGGGCGGCGGCGGCCTTTTTCACAAGATTCTGCACTAAAGGGGGCAGTGCGGAGATCCCCCCGCACTGCACAATCTCATAGCGCGTCACCATATCAATCATATCGCTGGCGTTTTCGGCGTACATCGGAAAATCGGATTCCGCGACATTCTGTCCGTAAATCGCCACATATTCATCATAGGTTATGTACGCCATATTCCCTCCTTATCAGGTGCCGGATACGATAGTCGCGTTTCCGGATGCCAGCGGAAGGCCGGACTGCGTGCCCACCAGAGCGACGGTCACATACTGTCCATTCGTCCCTGCGATCTGACCACCTTCTGGAAGCGGCGCCCATCCATCGGATGCAGTAAGAGCCGTTCCAAAGGTTACGGTCGGGGCCGCGGACGCATCAGTCTTGTACACCAGCTGGGTATCAGCATTTCCTGCGGCATTCACCGTGATGACGGTCTGGCCAGATCCTGCGGATACGCTTTCCACAGTCAGATCCCCCAGATCGTTATTCACGTTCACCAGAAGGCCGTCCTGCTTATTCTGGTAAGTCCATACTCCGTGGTAAATGGAGAACATGATCTTCCAGAACTCGCCATCCTGGTTCACATCTGGATCAATCACCTTGGTAACCCTGGGGCGCGCAACCGCGTCAACTACCGGGCGGGCAGCCACGATCCAGTTTACTCCCGGGCCAAGATCGCCGAAGGTTACGCCGCCAACGGTCTGGCCCTCGGAGCGTCCGTCGTTCAGCTGGAATACGGATCCCATGTAACGGGACGGCGTTCCGATCAGGTACTGGTCATTGATGGCTTCGATTCTGGTGGTAATGCTCCGGATCTGGTAATCTTTCACATCCAAGAACCGGGTAATCTGGCTGGACTGCTGCAGCAGATTCTTCAGCTGGGTGCTGATCTGGATATACAACTGCTGATTCTCGCCGATTTTGTCCTGAACGGTAGCGATATCATTCAGCAGAAGGCCCAGGATGTTGTCAGCGGTAATTCCGGAAGATGCCTGCGCCTTGATGCAGTTCGCGCCATAGGAAAACGCAGCCTGTACCAGCCGGCCGATTCGGATTTTATCCAGCTCCGGGACCACATGCTCATTCAGCAGCACACGCAGAGCATTCTCCACAGTCAGCGCAAAGTTGGTCATGTCGATCTCATAGCGACAGATCTGGAAGTTCCGACCTCTCCAGTATTCCAGCGTCTTCGTCTCCCAGTCGAGAGCCATGTTTCCGTCCGGGGCCTGGCAGTTCTGCATATCGCCCAGGCCGTCCATAGACAGCATGGGAATTTTGATTTCCTTTCCGCCGTTCCACTGGATTCCAGGAGTGGTATTCTCCATCCACATGGTTCGCGGCATAATGTAAAATTTTTCGTCGAGGATGCGGTTAAAGACCGCAGCATAATTGATGTTATTTCCGAAGGGCATAACTATCTCCTTTCACTATTTGCCCCAGTTTTCCATCATCGTCGCGAACAGCTTATCCTCTTCCGTCTCGTTCGTCTGAGGCGTGCTGTTCGGCTTTGAAAATACCGGGGTGTTTTTCTGTGTTTCCGGAGGAATGAAGTATTCCTCAAACTGCTCTTTGACCTGTCCCAGCTGATCCGACACGCTTGCGGCGTTTTCCCCGCAGTCCAGCATTTTGTAGACTGTTTCCCGGAACTTCGGTTTGATTCCCGCAAATTCCTCGCCTCCGATTGCGCGGAGCATGTCGCGCTCTCCGACTACCTTCTGGTATTCTTCGGTCTGCGTTACATCTATCTGCGGCGGGTTCTCCTTCATGGCCTTATCAATCTCCTCCTGCAGCGAGGATTTAGGCATGTAGTCGGCAGATAATGCCCGGCCAGATTCTGTCAGGATATAGTCGATCTGTTCTCCGGTAAGCCCTTTGGCTTCCAGGTCTCTGCGTTTAAAAAGTGCCATATTTACCGTCCTTTCTTTACCGCCGCCAGACGTGCGGCGAACACGGGCCTTTACCGTCCTTCCGCTGGACGAATTTTTGCACGAAAAAAGCACCCCTTTCAGAGTGCTGTGCCTGCATCACCCGGCAGGTCGGGAGATAAGCGGATCACCGCCTTTCTATTCATCTTCATCTGGTGTCATGGTTTCCGATTTGATCATCGCCGAGGCGTCGTCCAGGACGATTTTAAGCGCCCCTTCCAACTTTGCCCTGGCCTCTTCGCTTTCCGTGGACTGATAGCTGTCCAGGATGCCCCTGGCACCGTCAAGCGACCACCACATCCGATTACAGTCAAACATCTGCATCCCCCTTTCTCTTGCGTGCCGGCTTCTTCAAATCCGGTGCAAGGCTTTTCTGATATTCCTGATGAGACATATGGAGCCCACACTTCTTACAATGCACTCCATCTTTTCTTCCCACAAAAACATGGTTACAATCCATCATTCTCTCCTTTCACCTTATCTGCTCCCTATCATAGCGCCGCGTCCTTCCAGTAGATTGTATGAACGCCCGCATTTCCGCCTGGCGCATTATTACCTTTTTCCGCTGGTTTTCTGCCGCATCCTCAAGTCCAGCTTTCCGGAATGCTTCTTCTTTCCGCTTGGCGTCCCGGATATTCCTTTCAAGCCGCCTTTGCTCCTGCGACAGCTGGTATTCCTCATCGTTTTCTTCCTTGTCCGGTTCCGGCTTATCCTGGGGAATCGTCACCTTCGGGATCTGCGGTAGAGGATAGTGGCCGCAGTTAATCCCGAACAGCCCCGCGGGCTGCCCGTAGCTGGTTTCCGATATCGGACTATACCTATGTCTGACCCCCGACCCATCCGTAAATGTCCCGCCCTCAGTCCCCCAGGTGAAGAACCGCCCCTGGTATGGGTAGCACAGCGGCCTGGCCCCGGCGTGGGTAGATACCTGGAAGATGTCGCTGTTATAATCCTGCTGACGTGCCCGGATCGAATCTATCGAAGCGTTATGTGAAGCTGTTCGGATGCACATGGACATGTATGCCTCCGGCGACCAATGGCGGCCAGCCTTATCTACAAATCCGTATATGCCACGGTCAACCATCTGACTGATAGCCTTAGTCAGGGCCTGCGTCCTGGTCTCCGTACCAGTAATTGCAGCGATGGCCCCCTGGTTCAGTGCCTCCAGTATTTTCTGCTCCCCTAACGGTCCGTATGAAAAATTCTGCCACGACACGGTATCATTCACCGCTTTCACGTAGGCCGCCTGACTGGACTGAAGCATGGTCGTGTTTGTCAAATTCGCCTCTTCCAAGGCCCGCTCCATCAATTCTTCCAGAATGTCAATCGTGCTATCTGTCGGGGCCTGCTCCACCGCTCCGCTTTTGATCGCATCATCAATCAGCTTTTCGATATCCTGAAGCGCAATCCGTGAAGACTGCTCCAGAGCTTTCCGGATTTCTTGTGGCACCCGCTTCGTCGCCTCATTGATGATTTTCGCATTTTCCTGCGTGAGCTGACCCAGCTCCGCCAGCTTCCTTGTCTCCCAGTCAGCTGTCCGGAAGGCCTTCCCTGTGCCTAGGTGTTTCGCGATATTAGCGATTAACCTGTCGATGCACTCCAAGTAAGCATCCTCCACAGGCTCAGAAAGTCTCAGAGCAGTATTCTTTTCCAGCTTTGCCATCCCATCACCTACTCCGCATTGGCAATCTCGAATCGGTCAATAATCGAACCCGTCACCTGGCTCTCATCGGCGATCCGCTGAATTTCCTCTTCTGCCTCTTCTGGTGTATACCCAAGCGTCTCCGTCATCATCCTGAATTTTGACATCAGGCCGGCTCCGACCAGTTTAATGCCGCGATCAATATTGGTATCCTTGTCCTGAATAATCCCATCGTCGAATTTTACCGACTTGCTGTATCCGTTCCGTGCCAGATTCTCAATGCTCTGCCCCTCAAAGTCAATGCCGTAATATATGGACAGTTCGATAATGGAATCCACCATCTTTTCCAGCGCCTCGCGGAAATTATTTTGGTGGCACTGTACTGTGTCATAGGTCTTGCTATTTTGGCTAATCACCTCTGTTGCTGTCTTCATGCCAGAAGCCATGTCGAAAGACAGCGTGCCCGGATCGAATCCAATCTGCACGCAGAAGATAGACAGCAGCGCGTTGATAGCCGCCACGTGCTCCTCCACGCGGAGCTCCACCGTATTGTCCTGGATTTTCAAGCTTTCGGGATCGTCCGTGGAAAGCGCCTCCCACACTTCATCTGTGGGGTCGAAATATCGCCGCAGCCTTCCGTTTTGATCAGGGACCGTTCGGATAGCGCGAGCTGGTACGATGATTCTTTTTTTGCCAAGCACAAATTCCCGGCGCAGACCGTCAAAAGCTATATCCAGGCTATGCAGCGTGTCCATAGCAGTCGCATAAATCGACACTCCCAGCGGGCTGTTATCGTCCGCGAAATTCGCACCGAACGGCCGAAGATACTGGAACATTGTTTGTTCCAGCCCCTCAAAACGTGTTTCCGGTGAAAGCAAAGGATAGATAGCATTCAGAGGATACCACCAGCCCAGAATGTTCTGCGGCTCTGTGGCCTCGTTAATGCGCATCCGGTACAGCTCGTTCGTCACCACATAGGTGTCGCCCTGTCGCTTATGCCACTCCACTGTTGAGTAATAGAATCCATCCTTTGCCTCGCGGCTTACGAAAAGTCCTTCTTTTACCTGGTGGTTATTCCAGGCCGTAGGAATAAACTGATCTGCCATATGAAAGGAAAGCCGGATGCTCGCCGGACCTGCATCGTTACCATTTTCATCCTTGGGTACGTCTGCCCATTCCTTGATAGCCGCGCCTCCCAAGGCAAAGGCCTTCTCAATGATTTCCCCAAAGGCCCTGTCGAAAGAGTTATCCTTCAACACCTTGTGAATATACCGATTCAGCGGATCATTCACTGCGTCTTTGCTTCCCTCCATCGTTACGGTGATGTCGCATTTCTCACCCCACACATAACGCGAAAGCTGGGAGCAGGCTATTTTCCCCGCATTCATCGTCGCCATATTCCGGACAGCATGTCCGTTTTTATCCTTCTGGCATCCGGAAGTGTCCAGGGCATAAACCCTTAAAATATGCCAGGCGTCGTAAAATCCTTTATATACATATTTCCAAGGCCAGACAAAAAGCTGGTAAAATTGCAGGAACGCCGGAACGCCCTGCAGCTCAAAAACATTTTTTCGAAATATCTGTAAGCCTTCCTGCATTCTTGCCACTCCGTTTCTTACAAAATTTTTGAAGGTCATCTTATTCCTCCGTTAAATACCCCACCTTCATCCACGCATTGGCATCATTGCTCACCGTAGTATTCGGCGTGTACGTGTGCAGAGCCTTGTAAGCGGCGATTTCTTCGGCAGGAAGGTCGGTTTCGATGGGAGTGGCGAGAATATAATATACTCTCACTGGATTACCAGAAGTATATTTTTCTGAGAGAAAAGATTTTAAATCTTCTACTGTCGAAAACATATCTGTCCACCGCAAATATATAGTAGTTCTCCATCCTCCCATTCCTTGTTCTGTTCCTCCGCTGGATATAGAAACTACCGGAAAATAATTGCAATAACCATACAATTTCGATTCGCCAAGACTATCATTGCCACCCATAAAAAAATATGGTAATCCTAAGCCGTCCTCATTCTGTTTTAAATTCCATGCTTCCGTACCATCCAGCACTAATTTTTTCACCCTCTGCACATACTTCCCTCTTGCCAAATCAATCTCGTCGCAAATCCACTGCTGACCGTTTTCATCCGTGTAATTCCCACCAGAATCAACCGGGATTCCGGGAAGGCCACCGGGAGTGGAAATAGGCAAAGTTTGCGATTGCGCATTACTGCCTGATATTGATACATTAATTTCACCCTCATACGGATTCACGCCCGGTACGCCGCCCGTGTATGGCTCCCAAGGGAGAGCAGTGGAACCAGAGTTGAGCATTAATGTAAACTCAAAATCAAATGATGCCCCAATTTCAGTGTCGATTGCCAAATGAGTAATATCCACACTTTCCTCAAATGTCACTGTTCTCGATAATTGATTTGCTGGAATAGAAATAAAGCTATCAAATCTAATCCGACATGGCACCGGATGATCTATTGACATGGTGTACGTTCCAGCAGGAAGAGTTAATCGATATGAAAAAAGTCTAACAGCGGAATATTCAACATTGTTTCCGACTACATGAATTTTTTGTCCATCAATTGATACTGTATATCCTCCTTGCGTATTAAAATTATTTGCTTCTTCAATATCAAACAACTGCGCCCCGGTAGTCATTACGCTCCCCGCGCTCACAATCGGCACCGGATTTTCTGGACTGGGTGTAGCGTCCTGCGTGCTGTGGCCGTAGATGCTCAACCCGCTGAACGCCCTCTCTTCCGACTGCGGAAATGTCACGACTGTGCCGCTGGCTGTCTGGATGGATGCGCTTCCGCCCCACGAATATACCCTTCCGGGCCGTGCGCCAATAAAGTTTTTCGGCATTCCTATCATTCGCATATCAATATCACCTCACAGGCTGAATCTCTACTGCATCATTCATAGCGGAATCTGCGTAGATATAAATGGAGTCAAAGAACGTATTTGCATCTGCTGTATTAGGGGCATTTCGAATAATTACTTGCGCTGTATCAGGTGGAATTCGAACACTCCCGATTGTCTTTGTGCTATCTTCATTTGCGGAACACCAGATATCATCCGTCCCAAAATTCTTTACAAGGACTGCAGCACTATCATATCCGAGGTTTACTTTCAATTTTGCGGAAGCTTGTGTTGAAATTGTCTGAACATTTAACTGCATATAGATTCTCCTTCCTACAGGACATAATTCTTGTAAAAATAGTTATTCGCGTACCGTGCCTCATCCAGCGCATGGTTATAGGCGTCCACGGGCTCGCCGTGAGCGTCAACGCAATACATGCCGACTTCCCGCAGGAAATCAGCATGGCCGTATTGGTCAGATTCAACGCAATAAAAAAGCCCGCCTTCAATAGCGGACTGTAAATACTCTATTCCTACCCGGATCCCCTTGGTACTTCGCTTGATGTCATGGGCGTTATTGTCTGCCGGATCCGTCATAATGCCGAATAGTTCCAGCTCTTTTCGCAGGGCCTTGCAAGCCGGGTCAATCTTCCAGCAGCTTTCACGCATTCGGAATTTGTTCCGGCACCACGGGGCGAAGGTCTGCGCAATCTCCCGCGCTTGTGTACTCATGGCGCGGTTCCCGCCGTCATAATACCAATTTGCCACACGGTAAAGGCGGTATTTCAGCTTATCCCTCTCAATCCTGCGGGCTATGATATTGCAGGATATTGATGTTGCATCCGTCAGGCCACCGTCTCCGGAGAAGAACATTTCCACACACAGTTCCCCCGCAGGAATGTCCTGGACAATATGCGTCTTCGGGTCGAACATAGAATAAATCACCCCTTCCGGGATGACTCTGTGTCCGTACCAGTCACGCTCCAGCAGATATTTATTCTTTGACAGCGTGTCGAACAGCTCTTTCTTTCTCTGAGCGGTCAATGCCGGGTTGTCATCCGGCGTCCAGTGTGTCCAGTTCGTATCCTGGACCTCAAATACCTCTGAGATAACTGGATGGTTCGGAGCCGGCGGATTCAGGTCCGCAATATGCCAGCGGATGTGCGCCGCCATCGTCCGGCGGAATGCTTCCTGAATCGCATTCATGTGCAGCAGATTAATCTCGCAAAAGAACACGCTGCCAAAGGACATGCCGGTGAAAGATTTGTGGCTGTCCGCCTTTCCTCCGCCCTTATAGTAGATTCGCTTGTCCCCCGAAGGTGTATGTAGCAGCATATGATCGCCGTAATCGTCATGCTTCATTTCCCAAAGCCCCGGGAAAATGTTCATCAGGCCCAGACCATCACAATCCATAACCAGCTTGAAGGCCTGCTCTTGGTTGAATGCCAGAATCAGATGATTCCTGTCCGGCGTGTTCCAGTAGAACCAGGCCGCCCGCGCCACGGCGCAGGTAGTTTTTCCAGACCTTGGGGTCCCCTCGAACACTTCCAGGCAATGCTTGTACGGCTCTGCCAGCAGGGATGCCTGTTTCCCGCTCCAGCTAACCTGTGTCAAATTTACCACCTACCGTCTTTACAATGCCTTCAAACAGTGACGTATCGCCTTTCTGTGTTCCTTCGGGCTTATCCCGCCAGGTATCCGGCTTCCGGTTTTTCAGCCAGAAGATCTGTGCTGTCGTATCAGCCACTACCTCTTTTTTTGTGACCGTCCGCTCTGTCAGAACTCCGCCTTCAAACTTCTCCTTGATTTCCTCATATTCATACCCCAAAGCCCGCTTCAGGAGAGCATTTTCCACCTGGCGGTCAACAATTTCCTTCCCCTTTTTTAGGGCCTCCGAAAACTGCGGAAATCGCTTTTTCCACTCATATAGGGTGGCCGCCCTGATTCCAATATTTTGCGCTATCTGTTCATCTATCAGGCCATCCCGGGCCCATCCTTCAATCTTTAGCAAGCCCTCCGGCGTCAGCCATTCCTGGTACTTGCCTTTCGCCATAGGCTCACCTTCTTTCTTTGGGAGGAGGTCCCGGCCTGAGTTTCATCCGGGATTATTACAATGGCAACAAAAAAGAGACCGGGTAGCGTCCGATCTCTTTTCTGGAGGTATATCTGGTTAATCAGGATATGTCTTTCATCCATCTCTGGATGATACCATAATATCACTCTTGACACTGAACTTCTATGATCTCTTTTTCCGGAAGCTCAAAATGCGACAGAGCTCTTCCATGAAGTTTATGTATCCATCTTTCAGAATATTGCAGCTTCTCAGCAATCTCCCACCAATCGAGCCCTGCGATATAGCGATAAAAAAGCACGTCCTTCTCGTTTTCACTTTTCAGGGCCTTGATCTGCTCTGAAATCTCTTTGTAGGCCAACACCCGGTGATACCGCTCCCGCAGAAGATTCTGTTCCAGCCGGTCCAGCTCTGCCGCATATCCGGACAGATCTCCCTGCCCGCTGCCGTGCGGCATTCCATCCATTTTGACAGCTCCAGCTCCTTTCATCGACCGGAGCTCTGCCAGCTCTGCTTCGATGCGCCGGATCCTGCGGACGTGTATCAGGTACGACCGGAGATACTCCTTCTTTTTCTCGTTTTCTGCTTTAAAATCCATCTTTCCTTTCCTCCTCGCTCCATTATGCCACACAGCGCTCCCATTCAGCCCGAACCTTAAGTCCAGCCTTCGCAATATAATACTTCAGGGTCGTGGCTGGGTCGGCGTGGCCCATCAGCTCCTGCACTGCTTCAATAGACATTCCCCTTTCTACCATCCGCGTTGCAAAGGTCCGGCGGAACACATGTACCGTTCCCACCTTATCAACTCCAGCGCGGGCAGTGATCCCCTTCGTAATCTTTTCGATTGCCGCATTGCCCAAGCGCCGGGGATTACCATCGTAAAGCCGTTCAGACACGAACAAGGCTGGATTCTCGTCAGTCCTTGCCTTTAGGTACTGCCCAAGATACCAGCGGGCCCAGGCATCCAGATAAACTGTCCGAATCTTCCCCGTCCGCCCCTTTTCGCCCCGGAAGGTTACCGACGCATTCAACAGATCCACGTTATTACGATCCATCGCCGCAAGTTCCCCGACCCGGACGCCTGTGCTGAACAGAAATGCGATCATAGCCTTGTCCCGCAGGCAGCAGATGGTTTCGCGAATTGCGATTTCTTCCTGCACCGTGAAATATATAATTTCCGTGTCCTTCCCAGTCAGTTTAATATTCTTCAGCGGATTTTTAGGAATATAGCCTTCATCATGCAGCCAGGAAAACAGGCTGGAAAGATTCCGTTTTTCATTGACCAGGGTATTAGGCCCGACCAGCGGCGCTCGTACTGCCAGATAATACCTGACATCGTCTTTCGTGATATCTTTATAGCCCTTTCCGATTATCCCGAAGAATTTTTTGGCTGTACGCAGATACTGTTCTAACGTCTTTTGCTTACACCCCTCCAGTTTTTTATTGGCAGCGAAGCACTGCAACACATGCCAGGTGCTATCCAGCTGCGTAGACAGCTCCGTGCACTCCTCTTCTAGTTTTATCCCATGTAAGGCCCCTCGAACAGCACCTTCCAGCATCTGCAGATGAATAACATCCATAGTCGGCGACATCGCTGCCACAATCTTGCTTATCACATCTTCCCTGACATCTACCATAATCCCTCCTTGCTCCTGGGGAAGAATTATGGTATAATGTCCCCAGGTAAGAGAGCAGGGAGAAAGCTTTGGTCGGTAGACTCCCTGCTCGTTTTTATTTTCAAATCTTCATCCTGCAAAGTTTACAAGCTTTTCTTTTTCCGTTACGAGCAGAAAAATCATCTCTCAATTCACACTTTCCCCATAAGCCTCCGTTTCTGCCCATTCTCGTCAGCTGAAAGTGAATACAGTCCTCACAGTGTATCTGCCCTACTCCCAGCTCACTCAGTTCTTTGTCCATTTTGTTGCCCCTCCCTTATCTTCTTTACGCACTCCGAACAATAGCAACCCTCATATCCCTCAATCTTGTAAAGAAAGCACATCCAGCTCCTATTCCATTTTCCATTATTGGTGCACATTTTGCAGCTTCCCTGCCCTTCGCCTTCACATTGCGTGATTTTAAGATTATTCATCTTCCATTCCCTCCAAATTCTCATCCCACATGATAGCCTGTCCGCAATGATAGCAATAATCAGCAATTCCAGTCCCCGTAAAGTGTTTCTCACAATTCGGGCAAACATATTCATCCGTGTATCTTATTCCGGAATTTGAAACTTTCTTCGGTTTCTTCGCCTTCTGCTTCTCCACCGCTTCCCGGCACTCTTCCACAGTGCCGATATTTTTGTAATCTACATATTCGTCTATAAGCCCCCATATAGTTCCATTGTCTGCAAGCTTTAATTTTTCAAAATATTCCACGGTTCCGATTTCCCGATACTGTCGGATTTTTTCTAAGGCATTGAGTACACCATGTGTTAGGCTTTTATCTATCGTCACTGTGCAATCTATATTCGCTTCTCTACACGACCTTATGTAACTTATTAATCGTTTTATCTCTCTATCTACATCTGTCATTTTTCCTCACTCCTTTCCGGCCTATACGGCTCCGGCAGAGGACGCCAGGCAAGAACGTCTGACATAAGAGATTCTGAACTTTCACAAATAAATTCTGAATCAAATTCTGAATCTGGTCCTCCCACGCAAGTCAGATAGCCTATCATCATTTCTCCATAGCGGTCACAAGCTAAAACCTCTTTTTGCGGGATATTGTCTTTTCCAACCGGAATCCAGCCGTCATTACTCTTCAACGACTGCTCCAATATTTTCTTTTTCAACTCCTGGACTTGCCTCGGCTCCAATCCTGTGTTCTCGTATGTAGCCAGACGGTTCACCACCTCTTCCTTCTTGTTTGGGGACCAATACCCTACTCTGCCATTTGTTTTTTCATGTGTCATTCTATACATTTTCTTTTCTCCTCCTGTCGCATCGGTACAGATATCCCAGCGCAGCCGCCAGCAGGTCGCTGGCCAGCTTGCAGACATCTTCCGATGCTTTATACTTTTCAACGATTGCCTCCTGCTCTCTCCGGATTTCCTCGCAAGTCTTATCATCCAGAGGGAGCCCCTGATACCGCCTCAAAAACTTCCAGGTATCGTTTATCAGCTGGAAGATCATCTTCAGCTCATCCATGCTACAGCTCCCGGATCCGGATGTAGATTCCCGGAACCTCCGCCCAGAACTTTTCCGTTATCTCCCGGGCCACCAGCGCATCGTCAGTCCAAAATTTCAATGCCGTCATGCAGTCCTTCAGGAGCTTCTGCAGGTTATCCGTATCCGGCTTGGTTACCCGATACTCGCCATCAGAATGCCGTCCCCGCGGGAAGCACCATTTTGTCACCAGCTCCAGCCCAGAAGTGTACGGAGCTTCCGGAACATATTTTGCCAGGTAAGCCATCAGTTTCACCCGCGCCCTCTTCAGCTCTTCCGGTTCATAAAATACTGGCTTACCTTTGACCACATGGACCTGCTTCTCTTGATGCGTAACCGTCGGCGGGTCCATTGCCATGAAGAACTCACTTTTCATTTTCATCCCTTCTTTCCGGATTGCATTTTGACACAGCACTTTTACATGCCAAGATCCCAGACTTGTATGCGTGCTGTTCTCGCTCTGTAAAATTTTTGAATTTCAGATTTTCGATTAAGTGATCCATACTGCTCTGAATCGACCTGTATTCTTTTTCTGTCATGTCACTTCACTCCTTTAACGCGTGAAATTGCATCATCTTGTGAAAAATCTTTTTGTCAGGGAGTCAGGGGAAGGAGTCGTCGTGCGTAAGCTGTCGCACGACTACTTTCCCCTACCTGACTTGTCAGGGAAAAAATCTCTTTACTCTCCCGTAGGGAGAGTAGTTTTTTTCCTTCCCTGTGAAAAAAACGTAAATCATGTTTTTTCCCTCACTTGAGGGAAAGGGAAAATAACAGAATTTTTCCCTACTTTCCGAGGGAAAGTAACGTATTTTTTCTTTTCCTTCCCTGGGGAAAATAACGTGCAGGCATGTTTTTTTCCTTCCGAGGGAAAAAGGAAAAATCACGTTTTTTTCCTTACTTCCCCGTCTTCTATTTCAAAGCCGCCATGCTCTTTTAACCGATTTCTTACAGTTTTTTCAGTCGTCGCCATGTACTCAGCCAGGTCTTTTACGGTCACTTTTTCTCCAATTCCGCATGCTTCAAAAGCCATCTCGACGGATTCTTTCCGCTCCTTTTTCTTCTGATCCGGAGACTTTCTTTTGCTCATAGCTTTCTGCCAGGGCGCTTTTTCTTCTTCCGGCTGAATATCCTTCAGAGAGCCGATCTTATCTACCCGGTGAATAGGATAATCAAACCACAGATTGACCGGATCAAACTTCGGAAACTCCCTCAGAGTGCCCTCAATCCGCCACGCGGTCAACTGCTTCACCTTCTGCTTTGCGGCTCCTATTTGAGCCTTCAGCGCGTCCATCTGGGGCCGTGTGAGACGCTTCTCACAGTATGCCAGCATCTGTCCGGAATTGCACAGAGCGTCCTGCGACAGCTCATCGTCCCACTCAAAATGTGAGTCCAGATACTGAATACAGGTATTGCAGACTGCCTTATTTTCTTCCTGGTCCATCAGCGTTCCTGTCGTTTCCAGCTCTATCAAGTCTAGCAGTGCATCCGGGTCCCGGGCGAACACGCCGGAGCCTGATGCGCGGTCCATGCTGCGCTTCCCGCCCTGGCTGCCCTTGCTGTGATGGTGGCAGTAGATAACGGCTGTCCCCAGCTCTGTGCAGACTTTGTCAAACTGGTTGCAGAAATGAGCCATCTGGTCAGCGCTGTTCTCATCACCGGTGATCACCTTGTAAATCGGATCGATTATAACTGCGATATAGCCTTTTTTAGCGGCCCGTCGTATTAGCTTCGGGGCCAGCTTATCCATGGGAATAGAGCGCCCTCTCAGGTTCCAGATATCAATATTTTTCAGGTTATGCGGCTCCCATCCAAGGGCCTGGTAAACATCCTTGAAACGGTGCAGGCAGCTTGCCCGGTCCAGTTCCAGGTTGACGTACATCACCCTGCCCCGTGTACAGCTCCATCCCAGCCATGGGCGGCCTTCCGCGATACAGATGCACAGTTCAATCAGAGCGAAGGACTTTCCTGCCTTAGATGGGCCGGCCAGCAGCATCTTATGTCCCTGGCGCAGCACTCCGTCGATAAGCGGTGGGGAGAGCTCCGGAAGGTCGTCCCAGATCCCTTCCAAGCCTTCCGGCTCCGGAAGGTCGTCATTGACACCTTCGATCCACTCATACCATTCATTCCAAGAGGCTTTTCCGATATTCGTGTCAATCAAATACTGCTTATGGCCATTCCGCATGGCTCCCGGCATCCGGGAGAGGCGTGAGGGGTTCCGGTTCTGCTGGTCCACCTGCAGACCGTTTTTCTTGCAGACATTATACAGATAATCCACCCGTTTCCGGTATTCGTCATAATTGGCTGCATCAACCCTGACAATGGCATGCAGGCTCTTTCCGCCCGAGTGCACCAGGCAGGCCACCGGAAGCTCCAGCTCACGGATGATGGCATTTTGTTTTTCCAGGTCCGTGTCATCAGATTCCACCAGGGCATAGCGGTATTCCGTCACATTCTCATTTTTACAGCCATTTCCGTCCAACGGGTTGAATCGAATCCAGGCGCCGGCTTCTGGCCGGTAATCACCCAGGACAGACCCTATATCATCGCCACACTGGGAAAGCTGCTCAATCAGCTGTCCGGCCGTCCGGTCCCAGCTTCCTTTCTGTGGCGCCCAGCGGGTCCCTTTCTCGTCAGTTTTCTCCCAGCTTCCCGTCACATATCCAACATTCTCTCCAGCCTCAAACAGCGTCTCCAGATACCGGATCAGCTGCTTCGCCGGATGCCAGTCAGCCGGCTCTGAAAGTTCCCGGCCTTCAATCCAGTTTTGGTCTACTACCACCAGATCATCACGCTCTATTTCATCATCCCATCCCAGCTCATGCCCGGACATCTCCGGCCGCCAGCCATGGTCCTTTGCCATCTGTACGATGGTTCCGGCAGTCACCGGGGCAGAATTGCCCCGGAAGCCGGCCCATTTCCGGTCACATTCCCCGGCATGATACCGGCGGTCTGCCCGGCTCCAGCTGTCCCATACAGATACCGGATACCCTTCCTGCTTCAAGGCCATCCCCACAGACAGCCATTCTGTGTAATCCAGCTCCGCAGGGTTCAGATTTTCCAATACTTCCTTGATGTCATAGCCTCTTTCCATACTCTTATGCTCCTACATATTCCGCGGGATTTATGTCCCATGGCACCCGCCAGCCATTGGCAGCAATCCGGTCAATCAGGTTTTTCGCGGTTTCAAATTGCCAGGTACCCACATGCTGGAAGCCCCGTCCCTCCAGGAAACGGATCTGCTTCGGCGTCGTGAGTCCTTCCTGGCGGCGCTTGTCCAGACGCTCCAGCAGCTTCGATGCCTTCCCCGCATTATCAATCTCATCCGGGAAGATTCCCAGCTTCTCCAGCGTCCTTCTCTGCGCATCGGAGGGCGGCGCCATCTCCCAGCCAAAGGCCGGGACATATCCGGATAAGTCCTCCGCCTGAATAGACATTTCAAATTGCAGCGGGTCCACCAACTTCTTCTTGCGCCGGCGCATCTCCCGAAGCTGATTGGCCAGGGATTCCTCCCGCTGGGCCACTACATCCTCTGCGGCCTGCCTCTCCGCCTCCTCAATGTCCACCGGGCATCCGGCCTCTTCAATATTGGCCGTCATCTGCTTTGCCACTTCCTCATCGGTGCAGATCAGGCTGGCCGGATGACAAAGTTCATGCCGCTCTGTGTGCCACAGGAAGTCCAGGAGAAGGAGGTGGTCCTTCCCGGGAAAAAGCCGGGTCCCGCGTCCCACCATCTGACTGTACAGGCTCCGGATCTTCGTCGGCCGCAGCACCACAATGCAGTCCACCGACGGGCAGTCCCAGCCCTCAGTCAGCAGCATGGAATTACATAATACGTCGTATTCTCCCCGGTCGAACGCCTCCAGTACCTCCGCCCGGTCCTTACTGTCGCCATTGACTTCTGCCGCGCGCAGCCCCTTCTGGTTCAGGATGTCCCGGAACTTCTGGCTGGTTTTTACCAGCGGGAGGAATACCACTGTCTTCCGGTCAGCACAGTATTTCAGCATCTCGTCCGCGATCTGGTACAGATATGGGTCCAGGGCCGTGGCAATCTCCCCTGACTTGAAATCCCCGGCCTGCACGCCCACGCCGGATAAGTCCAGCTTGAGAGGCAGGGTCAGGGCCTTAATCGGAGAGAGATACCCTTCTTTGATTGCCTTTGGCAGCGTATACTCATAGGCCAGGGATTCAAAATACTGCCCCAGGTTGCGCATATCGCCTCGGTCGGGCGTCGCAGTGACGCCCAGCACCTTGGCGTCCGGAAAGTGCTCCAGGACCCGCTGGTAGCTGTCAGAGAGGCAGTGATGGGCCTCGTCGATGATAATGTCGTCGAAATAGTCCGCGGGGAACTGGCCCAGGCGCTTCTCCCGCATCAGGGTCTGAACGGAGCCGACCGTCACCCGGAACCAGCTTCCCAGGCAGCTTTCCTCTGCCTTCTCAGTCGCGCAGCGCAGGCCCGTGGCCTTCGCCAGCTTATCGGCCGCCTGCTCCAGGAGCTCCCCGCGGTGCGCCAGAATCAACACCCGGTCGCCGCGCCGCACGCAGTCTTCTGTAATTTTAGCGAACACAATCGTTTTTCCGCATCCGGTCGGAAGGACCAGGAGTGTCCGGTCTACCTTTTCCCACTCCTGGAAGATCCGTTCTTTTGCTTCCTGCTGATATGGCCTCAGATCCATCAGAAATCACCCGCCTTATATGCTCTCTGCTCCTTGGGATAGAAGCGCTTGATATCGTTTGACTGCCGCTTCTCCCCTGCGTCATTGGTCCATTCATGGATGCCTACCTTGCAGCGGCCGGTGGCCCCGGGCACTGCATTCCAGTTCATCCGCACTTTCTGCCCCTTCTCCTTCAGACCAATGCTGGAGAAAAACGCAGAGATCAGTCCTTCTGTCTTCGTGTGAAGATACAGCCTGTGCGGGATCACCACGTTGCCTTCCGGGGTTTCAATCCGGATATTCAGGATCGCCATGTTACAGGCCGTGAGCTTGGCCCCTCCCTGGTACCGGGCACGCTCAAAACTCTCTACCGTGAACTCATAGTCTCCTTCGGGGAGCAGTATAAACTCCCCGCCATCCTTTTCAATCTCGTCATCCCAGCTTAATTCTCTGTCAATGTTTGTGTTTTCCATAAACTCAAATCCTCCTTAAAACGGTATTTCTTTCTGCTGTTCCAATTTCATGTCTTTGATCATACTGTATACTTTCGGCCAGGCCCCTACCAGTACCCCGTCAATGAAATCCTGCGGGTAGTCTTCCACCGGCATATCCTCCGGGAAATATCCCCGCTTTGCCACGACGGCCTGAATATCCCAGGTCGTCACCTGATTGGCATTCATCAGATCTCGGAGTGCCTTCGGAAGCTTCTCATTGACCGGATTCGGAGCCGGGGTCTTCTGCTCTTCCGGCTGATTTATCATATCCTCCAGGGAGAATTGCGTTCCGTCAGGAATATCCTCTACAGGCTGTTGCGATGTCGCAACAGAAGGCTGCGCTGCCTTGGGAGAATTCGGACGCTTTTCCGGCTCTGATGACGGTTTCTGCACAGTGGGAGACTTTGCCGAAGAATCTGCCCTTCCTTCGATAATGGGGCGGATCACTTCATAGTCAAAGGGTGTTTCTTCCGGAAGGCCATACCGATTTTTTGCATCCCAGCAGGGGTGATGACTGGTGTACATGACCCGGCTGCCGCCCTGGGCTTTGTGCTTCTTGCCCTCCTTATCTGTCGCCACGGAAAGGGTCTTGTAATTTGCAAAGAGCAGCATGTCCGCCCATTCCTTCACCAAGGGAGAAGTCTGGGATGCAGTTTTCTTCCCCAGCTTCAGCTCCCACCGGTCGTATGCCCCCAGCTCGTCCGGCTGCTCAAATTTTCGGATCTGTGCATGGGCCGTCAGGACCACGTTGATCCCCGCGTCTACCACATCCGAAAGGCGGTTCAGGAAGCGGCCGAACTCTTCCTTCACGTAGACGTATCCGTTCCCATATCCGAAATCCTCAATGCCAGACTTGTGGTGCCGTGCGCAGACTGCTTCCACGCACATCTGCTCCGCCCAGTCAATCGTGTCAATGACCAGCGTCCGGCAGACATCCGGATGCGTCCGGACATATTCGATCTGATCCAGAAGCATCTGCCAGCTGGACGCCTTCTCAAACCGGGCCACATCCATGTCCTTTGTGCTGCCCTCGGTATCGATAAACACCGGAGCCGGGAACCGGGAAGCAAAGGTTGACTTTCCGATGCCCTCCGGCCCGTAAATGACCACTTTCTTTGCCCCCGGCTGTTTCCCTCTGATAATGTTCATTAAAACTCACCTGCTTTCCATTTCGGCTGTGCCGGCGCCTCCGGGGCCTCCGGATGCTCCTGGCCGACCACATAGCCGTCCTCGATAATGATGCTGCACTCCCCGCCGGTGCTGACCCGCGTGGCTATGGCCTGCAGGCCTTCTGCCTCCAGCCACTGGCCGAACTCCCGCATAGTCTCCAGATCCATCTGCTCCAGCTTGTCCAGCAGGACAAATCCACACTTCGGATTCAGCTTCCGGACAATAGCCGTGGAAACTTTCAGCTGCTCCGCACTGGACATGTTGTCCCATTTCTGGCCGTTATAGATCAGCTCGCCGTCTGCGACGGAAAGGCCCGGGAGAGGAAGGTCTGCGTGATCCAGAAGTTCTATCTTTTTCTGACGTACATCCTCGATCTTCGTGGTCAGCTCCCGGTACTGGTTTTCATAATTTAAGGCGTCCTCTTCGGCCTTGTCCTTATCCAGATTGGCCCGGACCTTCCGGTTAATCTCATCCACCTCGCTGATGCTGCGCTCCAGCTCCTCCGTGGACTGGTCCTGAAGGTCAAGCGCAGAAGTGCGGGCAATCTCGAGATCGGCCTGGACCTGCTTCTGCCGGGCCAGAAGTTCCGACAGCTGCTCATTGATTCGCTGGGCCTGCTCCTCCAGGTGGTGCAGGTTCTCCCGCTTCCTCTGGTTCTCCCCGTTTTGCGCCAGAATCGCCTGCTGCTTCTGAATCAGTTCGTAAGCGGATACCGGCTCCTTCGGCGCATCCGGATAGTAAGGCTGCTCTTTCGCAAACTTCTTCTTCTGGTCCGCAATCCGGCCGATGGCCAGACGCTCCTGATACAGTTCTTTCTCTTCCTGCTCCATCTCCGTGAGCTTATCTCCTACTCCGATAATCTGTAGCAGCGTCTGAGCCTTCTCTTTCCCGGAGCCGTTCATAAACCGGGGAAGGTCCAGAGCCAGCTGTTCAACAAAACTGTTCAGGAGCTGCTGTCCCGCTTTGTTCCCCTCCGGATCCGTAACCTTCAGGTCGCTGTTCTTGCCTTTGCGCTCCACCACCAGCCCATTGCTCAGGACTATATGTAAGTTCGGCGGAATAACGGAGCCTTCCCGCTGCGGCTGAGAGGGACGGAACCGGTCCCCACCCAGCGCCCAGGCGATGGAATCCAGCACTGAGGTCTTCCCCTGTGCATTCCGGCCGCCGATAACAGTCAGGCCGTTGGCTGTCGGCTCGATTTTGACGGCCTTCACACGCTTTACATTTTCGATTTCCAACTTATTGATTTTGATGTTATCCATGATATTCCCTCCTAATCTATAGACAGATGTACTCTCTGAAAGCATGGCTTGAATACCTTCTTTAATGCTTCCGTAAATTCCATCATGTTGGCGTCGATGTCATTTTTCAGCTTTTCAGAGCAAAGATCCAAAACAGCCACAATGTACGGAAGGTCATCCGGTTCAATCGGGTTGATGGCAGTTATAATGTTATCAGCATAATGCTGCATTCCTTCCCTGCAATATTCTGCGGCCTCTGTAGCTGAGGTGTTATCTTCCATCTGCTCAAATAATTTTTCAAGAAAACTCACTTTCTTTTCCTCCTCTTTCATGATATAATTTCCTTGAGTGATTAACTCAGCCCCTTCTGCTTGCCGGCGCGGGGGCTTTTTTAATGGTCCGGTTTCTTCCGGATGCTCTGCTCACCAGCCGAAGCTCTTCGGCGTCCTCCCGGAGCACCAGCCAATTTTTCACTATCAACCCTGCTTCAGTCATCAGCTTTTTCTGGGCCAGTGTCGGCTTCACCGCTCTGCTTCTTCCCACTGTCTTCCGCCTCCCTTCTCAATTTTGACAGGCCGGTGGCAATCGTGCTCACCGTCGCCCCCATCTCGTCTGCTATCTTGGCATGGCTCCATCCGGCCTTGTGCAGCGCCTGGATCTTTCCCCAGTCCAGCGTCTTCCTTTTCTTTACGGGTACCTCCGCTTTGCCCCCCCCCCGACGAATTTTCGGGCTGAAGCTCATGCGCCGCCGCTTCTTCCACGACGAACCGGGCGCACAGCATTTCACTTACTGGGGTGGCTTCACATAATTCTTTCAGGATGTAGCACCTTCCGCCTTCTGCCAGGCATTCCAGTGCTTCATCCGCGCTGATCTCTCTGATATTCATATCTGTCCTCCTTCCCAGCCAGAATCCGGAACACATCCATCAGCCGCTCACCGGCCTCCTGCGCCGCCGACACTGAAGCGTACAGGCACATATCACGGCAGACATCCCGGCTGGATAATCCAGCGCTCAGATAATGCTCCGCGAACCCCTGAAGAACCTGCTCATCAGACAGCTCATCATATGCCAGCCTGCGTATATATTCCTGTCTATCCATACTTCATCACCTCCAATATAATCAGGAGCAGGAAGGGAAGGGCTATCGCTCCCAGCGTGCCGAGGAACTGGCCCGGCAAAGTCTCTTCGAAGAAATACTCTATTTTTCTCATACTGCTTGTCCTTCCTGGCCCCGCTTATGCGGTGGCCTCCTGCTGTGATGTACGCACCAGCTTACACTGGTACTGATCTTCGTACAGCCTGATAAGGATTTCCTCAATGCGGGATGCACGTTCCGGGGTCAATTCCATGTCATTATTCTCTTCCATAGCTTATCAACCTCCTTTCCCCTCATTTTATGAGGGGCCGCTTGTACATGTTGCCTCTTCATCCTTCTCCTGCTTCTGGGCCGCCATAGCCTCGGCATATCCCAGGAAATACCCCTTGCTCCGCTCGTCCATTTTAGGAAGGGCCTCCGCAACAGTTTTGATAATGTCTTTTTCTTTCTGACTCACAGCTTCTCACTCCTTTCCTTTGGCCTCACTCTGCGTTTATACGGGCTTGTGACCGCCTTTGGCCGCATTAAAGCTGCCGGAATGAATCCGGCTGAAATGGGACTCAGCTAATAGACCGCTTCAGTTGCTCCCACATACCCAGTGTCGCCATTACTGCGCTTGGGAGATCATAAGGGATTACATGATCCTCTCCGCACTGCCGCAACATAGCTTCCACACCAATCATCTGCCACGGCTCTATATACTTCTGGTTTTCCTCATTTCGAAGATAATTGATAATCGTAACAGTATCTTCCATGCACAATTTCATACACTTTGCATTTTCGGACGCTGTACTGATTACTACTGTGGGAAGAGCTCCCAGTTCCATTGTTTTTCTGCAGTCTTCCTCAAAACGGTTACTCTCTTTTTCTTGCTCAAGCATTTCATTGGAGAACCAATAATTCAGCCGATACAATTTTTCTAATACATCCTTAAACCTCTTTCCGTCTACCATCATATTACCTCCCTTTTGTTGATTACACGACTATTATATGTCGGTATTCGACTTATGTCAATAGTTTTTGTTGATTTATTCAACATTTTTATTGACATTTGTTTTTTCACGATCTAAAATGTAACCATAAAGGAGGTGAGCTTGTGAATGAGCGAATACGAGAGCTTAGGAAGGCTTTAAACATCACCCAGCAAGAGCTTGCGGATAAGCTTTCATTAAAGCGAAATACAATCGCAACATATGAAATGGGAAAAGCCACTCCTAGTGATAGAACTATTTCTGATATTTGCCGAGAATACAATGTAAGCGAAGAATGGCTCCGGGACGGAACCGGGGAAATGTTTATTCCGCTTACCAGAAATCAGGTTATTACGGATTTTGCTGGGGATCTTATTAAGGAAGAAGACACCTTTAAAAAAAGGCTGATCGAAGCCCTAGCAAAACTAAACGAAAATGAATGGGCCGTGCTGGAAAAGCTGGCTCAGGAGCTGACAAAAGAAAAGGACTAGGGGTATCCCCTAGCCCAGCAGCTTCTTACAAAACCGATAGATAAGCTCCAGCAATTCCGTGTTATTGGTTTTGTTTATAAGCCCGATAATCTTTTGTTTGTAATCCATACCTGCCTCCCAACTGCAAAAACACGAACGCACGTTCGAAATTCCTTGTATTAAGGATACCACTTCAGGAGGCATAGTGCAATAGGAAAAATCGAACATATTTTCGATTTTTAGAAACATTAAGGGAGGAATCTGTTATGAGGGTACGAGCCGGAAAGTATTTCAAAGGACCCGGAGGAACATATGTCAATGTTTCCACCGGTGGAGGTGGCGGCGGAAAGAAAAAAGGCTCGATGGGTATAGGCACAAAGGTTATAATCGGATTATTGATCATCGGATTGTTTGCCATCCTTATTATGTTGGCATGGATTCCGGCACTTGTTTATCTGATAAAATGCCTGATTGATAAGAATACGCCTAAGCGCAAGGAGAAAATCATAATTTCCGCAGCGGTTGCCGTTGTTTCATTCATCTTCATGATAGTTTCCATTCTGACCGGTTCGCTGACTGGATTGTCAGTAGAATGGCCACAGACAGAATTTCAGGTATCTGAAAGTGCTGAAATTACCCTCTTGCCCGAACCTGAATCTGCCAACGTCACTGACTTGGAACTGTGCGAAAACAGCATTGCTACGCTGGAATGGGATCAGACATATCAGACTGCTACCGTCACATTCACAGCTGCCGGATCTGAAGAATTATATTTTATTGCAAACGGAGAATACCAGACAGAACCTGTCCTTATCACCGTCACAGAACCAGAGACAGAAGAATCAGTACCGGAAACAGTTGACGAACAGACGGAAGCTCCTGAAGAAGTCGCGCCAGAGGCCGATGAGCCTGTTGTAGAATCTGAGCCTGAAGAAGTCATCACAGATGATCCTCAGCCTCAGGAAGAGCAAATACAGGAAACAACTGACACACAGACTGAGCAGTCACAACGCACTGAAACGTTGGTATGGGTAGATAACACAGCCGCAAGATATCATAAAAGAAGTGATTGTAGCGGAATGGATGCCGCATACCAAGTTACCATAGAACAAGCTGAGGCAATGGGAAAAACGCCCTGCGGCAGATGCTATTAAAATAAAAATCCGGCCTGATGCGCCAACACCAGACCGGAAAAGATATCATCCGAAGACGATACCTACCACCGAGAATATTGTATCATCTTCGGAGGCAGCCCGCAAGCGGAACAGCAGTTCCTGCTGGCTGTTATTTTTGTACCCTTTTTTAAATATGATTTACCAGGAGGATGATACCATGAGAGCAGCGCTATATCCGCGTGTCTCCACGGAAGAGCAACATATTAACGGTCTGTCACTGCCGGCACAGAAAAAGGCCCTGGAAGAATATGCACTGGCCCACGGATATGAAATAGTAGGCGTCTATGCTGACGAAGGAATATCTGCCCGAAAGCCGGTCATGAAGCGGCCTGCTCTGCTCCGGCTCCTGGAAGATGTGAAGAAAGACAAGATCGACATTATCCTTGTCACGAAGCTGGACCGCTGGTTCCGGAATATCAAGGAGTATCACATCACGCAGGAGATCCTGGAGGCCCATCACTGCCACTGGAAAACCATCTATGAAAACTATGACACATCCACGGCCAACGGCCAGATGGTAGTAAATATCATGCTTTCTGTGGCCCAGAGTGAATCTGACCGGACATCAGAGAGAATAAAGACCGTTTTCCGATACAAGGAATCTCAGGGAATGGTCCCTACAGGAATGTGCGCGCCATACGGGTATCGAATCAATTCCGCAAAGAAAATCGAAAAAGATCCGGAAACCCGGCCAATCGTAGAAGATGCTATTGACTTCTATTTCACTTGGTTTTCGAAATACCGGACTTTTGACTACTTATGCGAAAAATACGGAGAACAGGCGCCGACATTTAACCAGGTTGACCGGATTTTCAAGAATTCAAAGTATTGGGGAGAATGGAAAGGCAATCCGAATTACTGTGAACCCTATATGACCAGGGAGCAGGCCCGGCAGCTGAAGAGTATCAAAGATTCCCGAACCAGCACCGCAGAAGGATATCATTATATATTTGCCGGCCTTCTGCGCTGTCCCGTCTGTGGATGTATCCTGACCGGATACCGGAAAGTACATCACAATAAAAATGGAGGGACCAGCGTATACCGAAGATATCGATGCCAGCCAAAATATAACCGTCATTCTTCCCCGAACATCACCGAGGGGATCGTGGAAAAATATCTGATCACGCATGTCGTAGAGCAGCTGACACATGAAGTATTGGAAGCTCAAAGAAGAAAAATAAATCAAAAGAAGAAAGACCCCGCTGTGGCTCTGCGGGCAGAAAGAGACAGACTGAACAATATGTACCTGAAGGGCCGGATTTCAGAAGAATATTATGACGAACGATATGCAGAGATCACCGAAAAAATCAACCAATACCAGGCCGTCATTGAGATAGAACCGAAAGACTATGCGGCGCTGCAGCATAAGTTCTCCGGAGACTGGCTGAGTCTGTATAATGGTTTGGACAATCTTCATAAGCAGGCTTTTTGGAAGGGAGTTATAAAAGAAGTCCGATTTGACGAGAAAACCCATAAAATCAAGGACTTTTCTTTTCTTGTATAATTGGTGTAGCATTTTTGCTATTCTGTCGAATAAGATAAATACTGCACCAATTATACGAACATTAGTTTCGTTTATTCATGCGAGTGTGATTGCTGATGTTCCCGACATTAATGTCGGGAACATCTTGATCCAGGACACAATTCAAAAAATCTTTCAATCTTTTTCCTTTAATGACTTCGTATCCATTCGCAGAATTTAATAAACAAACGTTCTGAATTTTCAAAAAACGGCCACGGATTTCTCCGAGGCCGTTTCTATATTTAGTTCCAGCGAATCACATAGACTGTGTTCGCGCCTACGATACCATCTACGGCAATACCGTAATGTTTCTGCGCCGCTCTCACGGCAGCTTCCGTCTTCGGGCCGTAGATTTCATCAATCTCCGACTTATCCGGGAGAAATCCCAGCCTGTGCAGATGCCACTGCGCCCAGGCCACATCATCACCGCGCATATTCGGCGTGGAGAGTTTCAGTAGCCGCTCCGGAATAGGATACGGATTCCCGCCCGCAGATTCCGGCTCTGGAATTGCTCCATACCATTCATCAAAATCAACATTACCGCTGATGCCGGATACCTGGCCGGTGCTGGCCCACTGCCAGCCTTCAAGGACATGCGACACCAGAGGCTGTTTATCCGATGGCGGCGTATCGTTTACATCCTTCTTGCTGGTGGATGGATACCGCGCGATCCAGAAATGACAGTCGATCTGTGACGCATACGGCTTGATGTAGTCATTGTAGAATGACAATCCGGTGTACACGCCAAACTCCAGACCGGCGGCCTGAATTACGGCCTGATACGCCAGAATGATGTCGATCAGCTTATGGCCCAGGCCCTTCATGCAGGCATCCTCCACATCCAGCCAGACTTTCGCCGTCCGGCCTGCCAGTGTGTCAATAACCTTCTGCGCGTCGCTCCGAGCCTTCTCCACGGTGGTCGCGTATGAATAATTATAAACGCCCACCACGGGCATCCCTGCGGCCTCGCACCCGGCCCAGTTTGCTTCAAACTGCTTGTCAGGATTCAGGTCTTTTCTGATAATCTTCAGAATAGCCCCCTGAATACCCGCAGCCTTCACTTTCTTCCAGTCCACCGCTCCCTGATAGCTGGACACATCAATTACTTTCTCGCTCATTTTCCTTCCTTTCTGCCGGCTCTTACGCCGGCGCAAAAGGGGCGGTTATCCGCCCCAGCCATTATACTTATTCCTCTTTCTTTCCGTCTTTGTCCAGCAGGTTCCGCATCATTTCATATAATCCCGTGCTGGCCAGTCCCGAAATCATACCGCCGAGGATCACTGTCGCATTGATTCCCGGCCAGTTAATCAGGATGTTGATGACGCATCCCAGAATCAGCATAGACAGCGGAATGTACTGGTTCCCCAGCCAGTCAAACAGCTTTGCGTATTTCAGCGCAAACCCCACGCACAGGCAGATACCCAGCACCACCAGATTCACATAATCCAACAAAAAAGTTAAATCAGTCATAAAATTTTCCTCTCCTTTCACATTCCAAGCATCTTAAATATGTACCCTATCAGTATGCCGATAATAGTTGTCCCGACATAACTGATCATGGTCCTCCACTTTTCTCCGTCCCGGTCCTCCAGCGCTTCCAGTCTGTTCCCCTGCGCCTCCTGCTCTTTCAGCATGTTCTCCATGTTCAGAGCCAGCTTTTCTACGGAGGCGGTCAGAGACGTAAACTGCTGCACGCTCTTTTCCAGGATCTCAATCCGGCGATTCTGCCGGTGATCTTCGTCTTCCATGCGCTTCACAAATTCCTCATGCTCAGCGCGTGTAATCGGTGTGTCCATCGCTTATCCCTCCGTATAATCTTCAATCACATCAATGCCGTACTCCACAGCACAGGTATTCTCAATCCGGCATCCCCTTGCGTTCTTCCATCCTTTTGCGAAGTACGCCACATCAGCTGTAGAGAGCAGTTCCAGAGATTTTCCAAGGAACCACAGCGGCCTGGCATCGGTCGGAGCATTCTGGAAGAAGGAATCAATAACCTCCACCTCTTCTCCAGCGGGAAGCTTGGCTTTCGCACTCGCAATCGCTTTCTCCCTCACTACCAGAATCTCCTCATCTGTCTTGCCCTTCATGGGCTGAGAAATAAATAACTTTTTCATGGTTTTCTCCTTTCAGTCCGCAGGCAGCGGACAAATAGTGTTTACGGGTTACATTTTCCTTTTTCGAACATTAGTTTTGTTTATTCCAGATTCCCAGATTATGCAAATGCCATTGATATTCCAGGCGACGCCTATACGGCTCCTTCTGACGGATGGATTAGGGCGAATGTAAACAGATTTTCTTCCCAAGCCTCCGCTGGAGAAGTGACATATATTTATACTTCTATCAATGGTGAAATCGTATCCCAAATTGGGTTATCAATCACGTCATCTAACGCTTATTTCGCGCTGGATTCAGGTCTTTTGCCCGTAAAAGCTGGGGATGAAATTACATTTAATGCGCAAAGCACTTCAAGCTACGCAAAACGGTTCTATCCGGCAAAATCATGATTTTACATATAAGGCGCATACCCTAACTGTTACAGGTGTATTCACCCCGAAATAAAATTGAGTTGACTGAGATATAGCGGATCCTATAATGGAAAATGTTGTCGTACCAATTACATCGGCAGATACCCATGCAACAAAACGATATCCATCAATATTTTTAGCGGTAAGCGTAACTCCAGTAGTCACTTCTTGATATTCTTCGATTTCTGCTTTTACAATATTTTGAAATCTGGAATT
>ERZ1643247.753-NODE-753-length-35720-cov-13.498500_pt1 | contig 35720 bp, 38 predicted proteins | sample MGYA00579264_ERZ1643247 | MGnify/ENA primary metagenome ERZ1643247 (study PRJEB29033, sample SAMEA4952262) | chicken gut metagenome | biome: Broiler Chicken; feature: Gastrointestinal Tract; material: Caecum | place: Ireland | collected 2018 | study: Broiler... | reverse complement strand
GATCGGATGATCCGGCGCCTGCGTCCGGAACTCCACCTGCCTCAGCCTCTTATGTACATTCTGCGCAGCCTGTCCGATCGTTTTGGCAAAGAGTTCCTGGTCCATGAAATGAGAGCACGAACAGGTGGCAAGATAACCGCCGTCCTTCACCAGTTTCATTCCCCGCAGGTTAATCTCCCTGTATCCCTTCACTGCTTTTTTGATCGAACTTCTGGACTTTGTAAACGCAGGCGGATCCAGGATCACCACGTCGAACTTCTCCCCCTGCTTCTCCAGCCGCGGGAGAAGATCGAACACATCCCCGCAGATGAATTCCACCCGGTCCTCCAGTCCGTTCAGCGCCGCATTCTCTCGCGCCTGCGCCACTCCCAGCTCTGACGCGTCCACTCCGGTCACATGCTCTGCCCCTGCCATTCCTGCATTGAGGGCAAAGGAGCCGGTGTGAGTAAAGCAGTCCAGCACCCTTGCGCCTTTACAGAGTTTTGCCGCTGCCCGCCGGTTATATTTCTGATCCAGGAAGAATCCCGTCTTCTGTCCGTCCTTCACGTCCACATAGTAGCGCACGCCGTTCTCCACGATCTCCACCTTCGTGTCAAAGGGCTCTCCGATGAAGCCTTTTTTTCTCTCCATGCCCTCCTGCTCGCGCACCTTCGCATCGCTGCGCTCATAGACTCCGCGGATATGGATGCCGTCCGCTTCCATCAGTTCCTTCAGGACATCAACGATCATCCCCTTGAAGCGGTCGATCCCCAGCGCCAGGGATTCCACTACCAGCACGTCCGCGAACTTGTCCACGACAAGCCCGGGGAGGAAGTCTGCTTCCCCGAAGATCACGCGGCAGCTTGAGACATCGTCCATAACCTTCTTTCTGTACTCCCATGCATTCTTCACCCGCATGCGGATAAAGGACTCGTCCACATCTGTATCCCGGTCTCTCGTCATCATGCGGACGATCAGTTTGGAATTCCGGTTGATAAACCCGCGCCCCAGAGGATATCCGTCAAAATCATGGACGAGCACGATATCTCCGTCCGTAAAACTCCCCATGATGCTCTCTACTTCATTATCATAAATCCAGGGACCGCCCTGTTTGAGCGTGCGCCCCGCACCTTTTTTCAATGTCACAACTGCATTCGGCATAACTCTTCCTCCCGCTGATTCTTTCTTCTGTATCTTCGGGAATATCATACCACAGATCCTTTGTCACGTCACAGTAAAAATGCCCCGGATGGTCTGCTTCTCACCGCAGTACATCCGGGACACCCTGTGGAACTATTTCAGCAGCATTTCATAAGTAAACCGCTTCACCGCTCTCTGCAGCAGCCGCCGCGCCAGCAGCGCACACACGATGCTTAAGCCCAGCAGGATCCACACATTCAGGATCATCACTCCTGCAAACTGTCCGACTACGAGAAGGATGACCGGTATGATAAGAAAGACTGCGCTCTGCTGGGACTCTTCCACGCTCTGCGCCCTGGCGGAGTTCCTCACGATCAGGGTCACGGCGATCAGCGAGACTGCCGGTGAGAGCAGGAACAGGACGATCACCCAGCCCCCGCCGGGAAGGAGCGGACTCCCCATCAGAAATACCGATTCCAGCTCCAGGACAGTCAGCATTGCTGCAAACGAGACAAGAGACACCAGCATACTCAGCAGGAAGGATGCCAGCACCTTTGCCCGGAAGATCTCCTTCACAGACAGCGGGCAGTAAAGAAGTGTTTCCAGCGTATGCTTTTCCTTCTCTCCCACAAAGGCGCTCGCCGCCATGACAGACGCCGTCATGATCGGGATCATCAGAAAGAACGCCGGGAGGATATAGTTAAAAATAATACCCGCGATCGCCAGTTCTACGCTTTCCGTATTTGCAGCCCCCGGCAGAAGCTCCAGAAGCGCCAGGACATCCGGATCATCCGGGGCAAAATGCGCCGCGCAGACAAAAATGGACGGGAGGACCACTGTCAGCGCCAGAGGGACTATCCAGAGCGCTGAGAAGAGCCTCCGGTTCGAAGTAATTCCTCTGATATCCTTTTTAATGATTGCTTTTTCTGCTCTTTTCATCACATTTCCTCCCTTCCCGCCGCGGTCAGCGCAAAATAGATATCTTCCAGATCCGGCTGCCGCGCCTCCACTTTATAGATGTCCCCGCCGGCTGCCGCGATACGTCGGACGATCTCCGGGATCTCATCTTCCGAACGGATCGAAGCCTCATACTCCTGCGCTCCTGTCTGCCGGAATCCCATTTCCGGCGGCATACTGCCTGCGCGGATCTGAAGGGTGATCCGGGAAAATGTTTCCGAGCGGAGTTCGTCCAGCGTCCCTTCTGCCAGAAGTCTTCCCTCCTCGATCAGCCCGTACCGGGTACAGATCTCCTGGGCGTACCGGAGCTGATGCGTACAGAGAAACACAGTAATCCCGCTGTTCTCCGCCATTTCCCTGATCATCCGGTTGACATTCTGAGCGCTCTCCGGGTCAAGCCCGGAAGTAGGTTCATCCAGAAACAGGATCTTCGGGCGGTGGATCAGCGCCCGTGCAAGGGAAAGTCTCTGCCGCATGCCGGTAGACCACGCCGCCAGCTTCCGGTCCTTCGCCTCCTCAAGTTCCATCTCCTTCAGCAGCGATTCCGAGCGCCTTGCCGCCTCATCCGCAGAGATCCCGTAGAGTTCCGCATAAAAAACGAGATTTTCAAGACCCGTCAGGTTCTCATACATCCGTGCGTGCTCCGTGACCACTCCCGAGACTGCATGTACCTTTTCCGGTTCCAGCGCCGGATCTGATCCCAGCACCCTGCAGATCCCTTCCGTAGGCGTGAGCATCCCGTTCAACAGCTTGACCGTCGTCGTCTTCCCCGCTCCGTTGGGTCCGAGAAATCCGAACACCTCTCCCGGCTCCAGCTCAAGGCTGACATTCTGGACCGCCTGTTTTCCACCGGGATATGTTTTTGATAAATTGTGTAATTCAACAGCGTACATCTTCTTTTTCCTCCTGGGCTTATTTTCCGGCATGTACTTCGTACCATACTTTAAGTACATATCTTCCACGTATGCCCGTCTGTATTTCTATTGCTTTTCATTAAGTTTCAGCCGCTCCGTCATGACCTGAAACCTCGGATCATCTGCCAGAGAGTCAAACGCCGGGTTCCCTGTCAGCGCCTGCGTCATGCTTCTGCGGATGAGCAGCTCGTCTCTGGGCGGATAATCCCCCAGCTCCAGCGCCGAGTCGAACCATGCATCCAGAAGATCAAAATATGCGTCCCCATGAAGGCGCAGAGGGTAGATTTCACCGGTTGCAAGATCTGTATATTTTTCCAGACATCGAAGAGCCTTCTCTTTCTCTCCCAGAGCCGTCCATCCCTGCGCCATATCAATATAACAGGGCATCATGATGCCGGGATGCAGCTCATCCATGTGGAACGACTCCGCCGCTGTCTCCAGACGCCGGCAGGTCTCCTTATATTTTTCCGGCTCTTCCCCGCACAGCTCCATGTAGGATGCCAGAAGATTCAGCAGCACGATCACCTCTCTGTAGATCCCGATCTGCAGGACCCGCTTTGCCTCCTTCCTGTCTCCGGTCATTTTCCAGGCTGTCGCAAGGAGCGGTTCGGAATTACTGGTCACATGGGACTCTTCTTTTAACAGCTCCAGGACTTCTTCCGGCTGTCTCAGCTGAAGCAGGCAGTAAGCCTCCATGTGGAGCGCTTCCTTCCCCAGTCCCGGATCATCTGTACCTTCTCTCACGCGGCGGAACAGCTGTACCGCTTCCTTTATCACCCGTTCCCCTTCCTCCGGGGCCTGCGCCATCATCACATGATTCACCATCAGGGAGCCGACCTGAAACACCAGCGGATAACAGGAATAATACTCCCTGGCGTATTTTCTGCAGTGCTCCAGAGCCGCCTCAAAAGGATGCGTGGTAAACTTCTCTGAAAGCATCCGGTGTGTCTTCCTGATCTCTTCTCTGTCCATCTGCGGTTCATAACCCATCAGCTCGTCAATACTCATATCAAAATATGCAGCAAGCCGGGGAAGCAGCAGAATATCCGGATAGGTACTCTCTGTCTCCCATTTGGAAACAGTGGCTTTGGAAACGCCCATGAACTCTGCCAGCTCATCCTGCGTGACGCCCTTCCGGCGTCTGTTCTCACTTAAAACGCGTCCAAGATGGATTTCTTTCATTCGGATCACCTCTTCCAAAAGAACTGTTTTTTCAAAATCTTCTTTATTTCAGACAACTTTACTGTTTATGGTATTGTACGTTATAAGCATCTTAATTACAATGGAGCTGTACTTAATTTGGCAGTCATAAAATCAACTCTCAGGAAACTTATATTCGTACAATTCAACCTGTCCCTCACTCTCCGTTTCCTCTCAGCCGGACTTCTTGTAATTATCTCCGCCTCGTTTTATACTGATAACAGCGTCTCTGCCAATATTTTTCAGATAAAGGAAATAAACTTACAGATTGTATAGGAAGGTGATCTTCATGATGGATAAAATGTTGATCCGCGGCGCGCGGGTCCATAACCTGAAAAACATAGATTTGGATATTCCGCTTGGGAAGATTGTCGGTATTGCCGGGGTGTCAGGCTCCGGAAAATCTTCCCTCGCCCTGGGTGTCCTCTACGCCGAAGGATCCCGGAGATACCTGGATTCCCTTTCCACGTACACAAGACGCCGCATGACTCAGGCGGCAAAAGCTGATGTGGATAATGTCCTGTATGTCCCCGCTGCCCTGGCACTCCACCAGCGGCCGGGAGTCCCGGGCATCCGCAGCACCTTCGGCACCGGCACTGAGCTTCTCAACAGCCTCCGCCTGATGTATTCCCGGCTTGCCAGCCACAGATGTCCAAACGGACACTACCACGAGCCCACCCTGGCGGTCGCCGCGGAGCAGGAGCTGGTCTGCCCGGAGTGCGGTGCCCGCTTCTACGCGCCTTCCGCAGAAGAACTGGCTTTTAACAGTCAGGGCGCCTGCCGCACCTGCGACGGCACAGGCACTGTCCGCACTGTGGACCGCGCCACCCTCGTACCCGATGACTCCCTTACAATCGACGAAGGCGCTGTTGCCCCTTGGAACTCGCTGATGTGGTCTCTGATGACAGATGTATGCCGGGAAATGGGCGTTCGCACCGACGTGCCCTTCCGTGATCTGACTGAGAAGGAAAAAGAGATCGTGTACAACGGTCCTGCGGAGAAGAAACACATCTTCTATAAAGCAAAAAAATCCAACCAGGCAGGCGAGCTGGATTTTACCTATTATAATGCAGTCTATACTGTAGAAAACGCTCTGGCAAAAGTCAAAGATGAAAAGGGCATGAAGCGTGTAGAAAAATTTTTGAAAGAAGATATCTGCCCGGACTGCGGCGGTTCCCGTCTCTCCGAGGCGGCAAGAGCTCCAAAACTGCGGGGCATCTCGCTCGATGAGGCATGCCGGATGACGCTCCTGAATCTGGCGGAATGGGTCCGAGGAGTCCCCGCGTCTCTCCCTGAAGAAATGCGTCCCATGGCGGAAAGCATCTGCGAGTCTTTCCAGACCGCGGCAAAACGGCTTCTCGATCTGGGGCTGGGATATCTGACGCTGGACAGGGCTTCCTCCACCCTCTCCACGGGCGAACGACAGCGGATGCAGCTCGCCCGCGCCGTCCGCAATCGGACAACCGGGGTCCTGTACGTGCTGGACGAGCCGTCCATCGGGCTTCACCCGTCCAATATCGTCGGGCTGACCGGCGTGATGCACGACCTGATCGCGGACGGCAACTCCGTGATCCTGGTAGACCACGACACCCAGATCCTGTCCGAATCGGACTGGATCATCGAGATGGGACCCGGAGCCGGCGCTGACGGAGGCCGGGTAATCGCAGAGGGCACGATAGAAAAAATCTCTGCCGATCCAGCTTCCATGATCGGACCGTTTCTCGCAGGCTCTGCCGTGATCCATGAAAGGCACCAGGCATCACCGGAAGAAATGTTCTCCGAGGGCAGGATCCAGCTCTCCACCGGGCCGATCCACACTGTAAAACCCCTTAAAGCGGACATTCCCAAGGGGAAGCTGACCGTGATCACCGGCGTGTCCGGCTCCGGAAAGACAACATTTATCCTTGAGAGTCTGATTCCCGGACTGACAGCTTTGATTAATGGGCAACGATTCCCAAACCATGTCCTTTTCGTGGAAGCAGAGGGCATACGTCAGGTAAAACTCATCGATGCCGCCCCTATCGGCATTAACGTCCGCTCTACCGTCGCCACCTACGCCAATGTACACGATGAACTGAGGAAAACATTTGCCAGAACCCGGGACGCAAAAGAACTCGGATTCAAGGCCGGAGACTTTTCCTACAATACAGGGAAACTGCGCTGCCCGGTCTGCGACGGCACCGGCGTGATCAGCCTGGACGTTCAGTTTCTGCCCGATGTGAAGATCACCTGTCCGGAATGCCGCGGTTCCCGCTATTCCAAAGACGCACAGAGAATAAAATATGTGGATAAAAAGAATAAGGAAGGTGCTGCCTGGTCCCTGCCGGAGCTGATGGCAATGGACATCAGCACAGCTCTGAAAGCCTGCGGGCATCTCAAGACTGTCAGCCAGAGGCTCCAGGTTCTCCAGGATCTGGGCCTGGGATACCTGACCCTTGGAGAAGAAACGCCCAGTCTCTCCGGCGGCGAAGCACAGCGGCTGAAGCTCGCCAGCGAGATGGGAAAGGCACAGTCTGATTCTGTGTTCGTTTTCGACGAGCCCACCATCGGTCTGCATCCTCTTGATGTCTGTACCCTCATCGGAGTGTTCCAGACCCTCATTGAAAACGGCGCCACTGTGATCGTCATTGAACACGACCTGGACGTGATCCGCAACGCGGACTATGTGATCGACATGGGACCGGGCGGCGGAGAAGCCGGAGGCCGGATCGTGGCGTCAGGAACGCCGAATGAAATTAAAGAGGCAGAAGAAAGTGTTACTGGAAAGTTTCTTTAATAATTATATTATTATAAAATAAATTTATTATTTAATTCTCCTTTGAGTAAGAATTGTGTAAAAATTCCGCCCGCAACCGGCAGTTGACAAATTTTCAAGCGTGCTTGGTGGCATGCACCCGCCGGTTCTGCTATGATAAAGCCACTGAAACGTACTGCGCATACGAACAGATCAAAAACAAACAAATGCAGGAGGGAAAATAAATGATCTTAGCAGATAAAATAGCAGAATTAAGAAAAAAGAACGGCTGGTCCCAGGAAGAACTTGCCGGACAGCTCGGCGTATCAAGGCAGTCCGTATCAAAATGGGAAAGTGCGTCTTCCATCCCGGACCTTGATAAAATATTAAAGATGAGTGAGATTTTCGGCGTCAGCACCGACTATCTTCTGAAGGATTCCAATGAACCGGAGGAAGAAGCCCTCACACCCGCAGCACCGGACTCCGCCCCGGATCCCGGCAGTGACAATGATATAAGAACTGTTTCCCTGGAAGAGGCAAACTGCTTCATGGATACTGTGCAGGATATGGCCTCCAAAGTTGCAGCAGGAGTTTCCATATGCATCCTCTCCCCCATTCTGCTGCTCCTTCTCGCCGGGCTTTCCGACGAGGAAAGCGGGCATGTGCTCCCGGAAACACTGGCAGTAGCAGTCGGTTTTACTGCACTATTGATTATGGTAGCAGGCGCGGTAGCGCTTTTCATCTGGTATATGAGGAAAACAGAACGCTTTGAATATTTGGAAAAAGAACCGGTCGAGCTGTCCTACGGCGTGACGGGCGTTGTGGAAAAGCGAAAAAAAGGATATGAGCCCTCTCACGGCATCTCCCTGGTGATCGGCGTAGGGCTTTGTATCCTCAGCGCGATTCCCGTGTTTGTACTGGGCGTTCTTGATGAAGACGGGATGCTTGCAATTTGCGGGGTCATCTTCTGTCTGACCATTGTATCAGCAGGCGTATTCTTCCTTGTCCGTACCTGCGTGATCTTCGGCTCTTTTCAGAAGCTTCTGGAGGAGGGAGATTACAGCCGGGATAAAAAAATGGCCGAGAAAAGAAACGAAACCATTACCACCGTATATTGGTGTATCGTCACGGCAGTTTACCTCGGATGGAGCTTTTACACAATGGAATGGCAGCGCACATGGATCATCTGGCCCTGCGCGGCAGTGCTGTTCGGCGCGGTGCTCGGCATAAGCGGCGTGATCCGTAAAAAATAAAAACCCTTATTTCAAAAAGCAGTAAATCCGTCTGGACTTACTGCTTTTTGGCGGTAATATTCTATTTCATAACCATTTTTTCCAACTCATTTAGTTGGTTTCTTTTCCCATATATCACTGCTGTAACATAAACGGTACGCTTTTCTTCATTAATCCAATAATACATAAGAAAATTTTTAACCACTATTTTTCGAATCCCCTGCTCCCGCCATTTGTCCTCTTCCAAAAGCGGATTACGAAATGGCAATCCCTCCAATGAAGCGGCAGCATCTCTCATTGCTGACAATAAATCTTTTGCCGCCTGTGGCGCTAACAATTCTTCAGCAATATACCGCTTAATCTTCTGCATTTGATCTAATGCATAGTTTGTAATATAAATAGAGTACTTTTTGTCCATAGGCATCAAAGCCCCAGCATTAATTTTTCAAAAGCTGATTGATATGGAACTGCCTCCCCCGTTTTCGCCTGCTCTAACCCCTTCCGCATCATTTCATCAAATTCCTGCTTTGTCATATTATCGCGAGTTTCAATACCGGATGGCAGCTCAACTGGAAAAGGGATTCCTTTCTTTAAGATCACCTGTCTATAAGTCATATTAATAAAGGCAGATGCTGACACACCAAGGCTTTCCAGAATAGACTCTGCCTTTGCCTTAATATCTGGTTCTACTCTTACATTTACATTCGCGCTTTTAGATGCCATAAAATCACCTCTCACTTTTCTTCTATTATAGCATCTGTATTGCATTACGCAACACATTTTGCACAAATCTATTTTGAACCCCCCTATATTTCATTACCCTCATTATGTTATAGATACTATTCTTTACAGATACGCCACTGACCGGAACATTCCTGCTCATGTCAGCGTCTTTCCCCATCCCTCATCTCCAGTACAATTTTCTCAATCTGTCTGATCACATCCATGAACACTGCATCCTCCTGTCCGGTCGGATCATCCAGTCCCCAGTTAAGCATCTGCTTCCCGGGAATATTCGGACAAGCCACATTGCATCCCATGGACACATAAATATCAGCTTCCGGTATATCTTCCAGCAGCTTGGAATATTGATCTTTTTCCATATCTATGCCGTATTCCTGCTTCATCAGTCTTACCGCATCCTGATTGATCTGCGGTTTCACTTCTGTGCCCGCGGAATAGCATTCATAAGTATCAGACAGATATTTTTTGCCAAACGCTTCCGCGATCTGGCTGCGGCAGGAGTTATGGACACAGATGAATGCGATTTTCTTTTTCTTTCTATTACTTACAGAAAAAGGGCATCTTTTTCCGATGCACTGATTGTTCTGCCTGCTGTATGAACAGACGATATCTGCCTTTTCCATTTCTATCCCCATATGCTCTCTTACGAAATCAACTGCCTTAGAAATGGAAAGATACGAATCTCTCTTACAGCAGCGCGGACCGCCGACTTCCCCGACCGCTTCCAGCGCCTTCGCAGTCATCTTATGGGATAAGCCGAAATTCTCTTTTCCAAGAGGCGTGGAACCTGTAATAATAGAAACGAACATCCCAGTGCTGATCCCAGCGCCGCAGGCGCCCCAGAAACCACAGGCGCCGCCGGGGACAGAGCGTCCCCTGCTGTTCATCTCGATCAATGACTTCTCAAGGTCAATATCTCCTCCGCTGTTTTTGTAAGCTGTCAGCAGGGCCATACCCACCATAACATGATGCTCTGGTCCGTGCATGTAACAGAACGGCATGGCCATCATCTTGTCCAGTATGTCCACGGGATTTTTTGACGCCTCATTCAGGCATAGCCCGAGCAGACTGTCCATCCCCTGCATATGACATTCATTACAGACATAATGTCCGTTTATGCATCTTGTTTTGCTCTTCTCTTTTCTGTGGCATAATTCGCACTCCATCTCAATATCTTCATTGAGATATTCCAGCGGCGCTTTGCAGATCAGACATTCTTCTTTCATACGTTCCTCCATTACAATAATTTCTGTTCTTCTTCAGGATGCTTCTGTAATTTCCGGCACTCTCAGCCGGCATCTGTCCCGCTGACTGCCTCGGTGACCGTGACAAATACCGTATCTCCCGGCTGTTTGCCGATCTTTTCCCGGATGTCCTTCCTTATTCCGATAATATAGCAGACGGAACCGTCCTCATTTTTCACACCCATGTTCACGATGCTGCCGCTGTATGGGACGCCGTCAAATGACGCCTGTACTTTCACACGGCCTTTTCCGAACTCTTTCCGGATATCATAGGGGAAACGGACGTACGCGCCTCCCTTGTCCGGAACAGGTTCGATCACTGCATGAAATTCATAAACTTTTCTCTCCATATTGCCTCCCCTTGCTGTGCAAATTTCAAATTATAGTGCAGATTTCAAGTAATATTTGATAGAATTCATCTTTCGCATATTTTTCCATAAACGGGCTGTGACCGCATTTTTCCAGAATATGTGTTTCACATTTGATATGATTTTCCAGAAGCGGCACGATCACCCCTTCTGCCGGATGCGGGTCACATTCTCCCTGAATCAGGCAGAGCCTGCACCTGACCTTTTTAAAAGACGCCAGTATTTTTCCGTCAGCCCTGCGCTTCGCAGCTTCATTCCAGACACTGTTGTACATTCTGCTGTCTGTTTTATCCGCGCTGTGCAGCCCTTTGTTTTCAAGGCAGTAATTATCTGCCCGCTCCAATACTGCGGGGAGCTTCGCCATATCCTCATCCACTGCCCGGTTATCAAGCAGTCTTTGAAATACAGCTTTGTCTTCGCCAGACAGATCCTGAAGTCTGCGTGAAACGATCTCGGAGACATACTTCTCTTCCAGCGGAGGACAGCCGATCAGCACTATGGTGTCCGCTGCTTCCGGATATCGTTCAGCCAGCAGCACGGCAAGCCACGCTCCCCAGGAATGCCCGATCAATGATACACGCCCCGCACAATTCTCATCGATCTGACAGTATAGCTCTTCGATCAGCTCATTAATCGAATATCGGGACTGGATTGCTTCAACAACACCAGCTTCAGATAATTGACTCAATTCTTCCGCAAAACCCCTTAATGATCCCGCCGCTCCCGGACCGCCGTGGACCAGAACGAATTTGTACGGGGCTTTTCCGTATAAACGTACCATATAAATTCTCCATCTACTTTATATCTAATTCAGAAAAGATGCCCAGTAAAATAGCATACCGCTCATATTTCTTCATACTTTCCATTGCTGATTTTTTCCTATATTTTTCACTTTCTGTCAACACAGAAGGATTTTTATATAGTATTTCTTCATCTATATATGCCCAAATTTCCAAATCATATATTTCTTCTCGTAAATCAACAATATCCTCTTCATTTACATTTATAATGATAGAACATGGAATATAATCAATAAATCTGAGTAAATATAAATTTATATCTTCCTCTACAATGGTTACCTCCCACATAGGACGCAGTTCTTTTAAAAGATGCTTAGCTTTTATAGCTACATTTTTAGAAATATCTTTAATTCGAAACATAATTCACCTGCTGCTTTTCAGCTTATCACTATTTCTAATAATTCGCCAAATTTTAATTAATCACATACAATAAACCAGAAATTAGTCTTCAGATTATATTTTCTGTTTGTGATACTATTTTACTTTAAATAATATAATGCTTAGTAATATTTTAAATCAATACCTAGTTTTTTATCTATTATATAGGTTATAGAGTCTTCTATCATGTCTTTCATCATTATTTCTAGAAGAATAATAATTAGAGACCACACTTCAAACAAATCCATGTTAATTATTGTAAACCATGAGTTATTTTCAAGCAAAGTATATAGTTCAGTATGTAGAAATAGCAAAAATAGAATGATCATAAAAACAAAATAATATATATATAACATTCCTCGTCGCAAACTACGAATACGCCCTCTTGCTTTATAAGCATAATAATACCTTTTCAGTTCATTGCCCTGCCAACAATTATCAGAATTTCTATCATATATATCGCTAATGACATCATTAAACTCATCCTCTCTTAAATTTCTTATTTTATAAATTTTCTCACCAGGCAACCTCTTATATTTTTCTATGTCCGAAAGAAAACTAGTGACCTTATTATTTAAATCTTCTAATATATCTACAATCAGTTTTATAATTGATAAAATAAAAATAGGGATTGTTATTATAAAGGCAATCATTGATAAAGTATTTGATTTATATAAACTCTCACATAACACAAAAAGAAAAATTGCCCCGAAAATCACACAAGTAAATACATTCTTTTTAATTAACACACATTCTTTCATTTGTTATTTCCTCTTCAATTTTGTTATTCCTCGGTTTCCCCATTATACTTTTTCTGCCTGCCGTTGAAAAGCTATTTTCTGCTATTCCTTACTTTTCCTTACTCTTTCAAAATCTCATACTCTCTTGTTATAGTCGCAGCACTACCTCTCCCTCCTTCTATATTAACTGCTCAAGGGTTCCGCTCTACTCGGCAAAGAGAGCCCGAATGTTTATCGAATCAAACCATTTAAGGAGAAATAATGACATCATTCAAAATATTGATTTTCATTTGTCTCTTCAAAAAAGAAAGGGCTGTCGGGGAATAGATAGTCCTACTCAGGGGTAGCCTCAACTAGCACCTTGCCGGCCTGCTGGACACCATAGATGTTCTTTATTCAAAGTATAAAAAACATCTTACCTAACAATGTAAAAAAGTGCTTGACATTTGCAAGTATAATACTTTTCTGCGCGAGAACGAGTATGGCCGCAAATACGATCTCGGAGATGCCCGGATGTTTGTGCTCGAAGGAATGGACAAAGTCCGGAAGGCCATTGAAGAAAACAGGAAACGAAAGTTGACAAAACATAAGAAGATCCCCAATAACACCATCATTGAGATTAATCATTGCTCCCCACATGAGATCCTGAATCTACAGAAGGACCTGCTGTATTTGAAAGAGAATAAGATCCGGAGTTACATCAAACTTCAAGACCATGAGAAGCGGAAGACACAGACATACAAAGAGGACATCGGGAAGTATTCCAACATGACATACTCCGTCTTTGAAGATGAACATTATTACATCTGCCATTATGGAAGGGAACTGCGTCATATCTGAGCGGAAAGCAAAGAGCAGGATGGCTATACCCCAGATGGTTGAAGTATACGGCTGTTCGGACTGTAGCGGCTATGAACATAAATCCAAATGTCTTTACAGATACAATGCGGAAAAGAATCCAGACCGCAATAAGGTCATGAAGATCAACGAACAGTGGGGAAGAGCTGTGGGTGGAATCCAATGCGAATATCCAGAGTAAAGAAGGGATCCTGAAGCGTCAGACACTATCGATTCAGACAGAAGGGCATTTTGAAAATATCAAAGAGAACGAAAACTTCCCTCGTTTTAATTACCGTGCAACGTAAAAAGTGTATAAAGAATTCATGCTATATGCAATAGGCCGGAATATCCCGAAACACCACCATTTCTTGCACCATGAAATCAAGAAATACTAAGGAAAAAGGAGCAGAAAGCCGCTTAACTAATGGAGAGCGCCCCTTGCAATCCAAAATAGGGGCTTTTGTACCCTAAAATACGAGGAATAAAAAGAAAGAGACAGTCCGATAGGGAATTCGTTTCCAGTATCATAGGGGAAACGGATGTACGTGCCTCCCTTGTCTGAAACGGGCTCAATCACTGCATGAAATTCATAAACTTTTCTGTGCAGATTTCAAGTAATATTTAAATGTTTAAACCGGCTTCCCGGTCGATCACGATTGCTTTTTTATTTTCTGTTTGATGTATGGTATAAAATCATCCCATTTTCCTTCTGTGAATCCCACTTTCCAAACCGGTAAACTTACATCATTTTTTAACCGCAAAATCAAGTACATATCGATTTCTATAATTTTTTCTATATCGTCATAGTTTATGGTTTTTTCAATATTATTAAAACAATAACGGATATTTTCTCCGAAATTGATACCTAAAATTGCCCCATCTCCATATTTTTCTAATGTATCACGTATTAATTTTTCACGCTTTTTGGCGCCGCTGCGCGCAACAACTACTGCATACACTAATAAACACACTAAGCCGGCTAAAAAAATAATCCCTGCCAGCAGCATGTACTCTTGTTTCCCTGTTACAAATGCATATATCATAGGCACAATTACAGCCAGCAGATAAATGATTACCGGCATCTTATTTCTGACTGCTTTATACGTCCAAATGCCCAATAAAATTTCGCGAAGCGTATAATCATTCATAGTAATTTCATTTTTAAAACAATTATTTAATTTTTTTTCGTCCATTTTTATTTCCTTTCAAAATTTAATTTTATCAAATTAATGAACTCATCGCCAGTAACTGTTTTCAGCAATATCATTACTCCTATATATCCTAAAAACAGCGGTTTTACATTCTTTTCCAAATTATAATGTATGTGCAGCTATATTATAATGGAGGATTTTTCAATGAACAAGTACATCCCGGCACAATAATGCATAGAAAACTTGGAAAAATATTGACTTTTACAGTTAGAGTGATACAATATAAATGCAAAGTAAACTTGGAATTTCAAGGAGTTGTGATTATGGACCGGGAGAAGATTCTATCAAAGAACAAAGAAGATAATATGTTCATCGATGAATACGAAAAACACATAAAATCCAAGGGGAAATCTTTTGGTTTGGCGTTTACCTTATTGGTATGTATTGCTGTATATCTTATAAAACATTTCAGTAACGAAGACTGTACAGATATACTTACTGTGATTTGGGCTGTAGCTGCCGGTTCCATGGGGTACGAAGCTTATCTCACGAAAGACAGAGTCAAAATTATTATAACCGTATTTTTTCTGTTCTTTATGCTGTATTACTTTGTCAGATTTATAATAACGGTATTGTGATATGGATGAACATTTAATTTTAAGGAACCGGTTAAAAACCGTGCGTAAAGAAAAAAAGCTTTCACAGACAGATTTAGCTGAAATGGTAGGGGTCTCCAGAAACACAATAAGTTCTATCGAAACCGGACAATTTAATCCAACAGCCAAACTTGCTTTAGTTTTATGTATAGCATTAGACAAAAAATTCGAAGAATTATTTTATTTTGATGAAGGAGAATAACTATGGAAATAGAAGAAATCATTGGCGAACTTATTTTAGGTGCTTTCTTACTATTTATTGCTTTTCAGATTGGATGCAAAGGGAACATTCAACTAATACACAGCTACCATTATACAAACCTTGATCCAAAGAACCTGAAAATCTATACGAAAAAGATGGGAATAGGATCTGCGGTTGCAGGCGCCGGAGTTTTTCTTATTCCGGTCATAAATTTAATTTCGCATTCTGATGCAGGATATTATGTCGGTTTTATCTCTGTAATTTCCGGCACTTTATATCTAATCATGGTGATAATAAAATATAATGGCACTTTAATCAGCTTTCGCAGGAAGTAAGTTGAATCGTTGTGTATAAGTGGCGCAGCCTATTGGCTATGCCACTTTTGCTTTGGCGTTTCCGTTCTGTCAAATGTTCTTAGAACACTTCTTCCATTTCTTCAGGGGTGGCTGGGTTCCTACAGAGCATACACTCGTCAATGACTTTTAAAAAATACCGGAATTTACCGAAAAACAGTTGACATATAAGTATAATGGATATATGATAATACGATTTAGATTTAATAAGATCTATTTGAGCGGCTTGGGATCAAAGGAGGTATTATATTTATGTACAATTTCGAGTATGTTCCTAAGGAAGAATGGAAACCGATTAAAGATGAACTCATTGAAATTATCCACGAGCTGCAAGATGTAGTTAGAAATGATTTTACTTTTCAATATCATTTCGTAGGCAGCAGCAAACGCAAAATGATAACCCGTGACCGAAATTCTAATACTGGTTTTGACTTTGATGTGAATATTGAAGTAAATGATCCTGATGAGAACCATTCTGCAGAAAAAATTCGAAACATTCTCCGCAAGGGTCTTGATAAGGTCAATAATCCCAATCCTTATGGCTATTCGATTTTGGGATACAATTATACCGAAGACTCCACTCGGGTTCTTACAATCAAAGTAAAGGACAGCGCAAACGCTCGTATCCTGCACAGCTGCGACTTTTGCATCATCTACGAATGTGGCGATGAACGACAGCAATATATTCGTTATAACAAAAAACAAAAGAGTTATTCGTGGGAATACCAACCCAAAGGGTATTATAAGCTTTCAGACAAAATTAAATGGATTAAAAAACAGAAACTGTGGCAACAGGTTAGAGACAATTATATATACAAAAAGAACACAAACACCGATGACAACAAAAAATCCAGAGCTATTTTCGCTGAAACAATACATCAGGTATGCCAGCAAAACGGATATTATAAATAGCAAAAGCGGAGGAAGAGCCAGGCCTTTCACACAGACCCGGCTCTTATTCATTACAGAAAAGTGCTGTCCCTTACCTTTTCCCCGCAGCCCCGCTGTACTCGCACTCCGCAAGCTGTTCTTCAGGCAGATGGCAGGTGCGCCGCTCTTTCTCCACAAGCTGTTCCACGAACGGCGTTGCCGGGCGGCGCAGAAGCTTTTCCGGCGGCGCGTACTGCTGGATCTCGCCATGGTCCATGACCAGCACCTTTGTCCCCAGCTTCAGCGCCTCCCCGATATCATGCGTCACGAACAATACTGTGATCTTCGTCTGCTCATAGATCCTCCGCAGTTCCTCCTGGAGCTGGGCGCGGGTGATCTCATCAACAGCACCGAAAGGCTCATCCATCAGCAGGATCTCCGGGGACGCCGCAAGGGCGCGGGCGATCCCCACTCTCTGCTGCTGTCCTCCGGACAACTCCGACGGATAGCGCTCTTTAAGTTCCTCGTCAAGACCGACGATCTTCATCCATTTTGACACAGCGGCTCTTGTCTTTGCCTTATCCCGTCCGTTGATCAGATTCGGCACATAAGAAATATTCTGCTCTACCGTCATATGCGGGAACAGGACGCTCCCCTGAATAGCATAACCGATGTTGCGGCGAAGCTGTGTCTGGTCTTTGCTGCGGATATTTTCGCCTTCTATCAGGATCTCGCCGCCGTCAGGTTCGATCAGCCCGTTCACCATTTTCAGCGCTGTCGTTTTCCCGCAGCCGGAAGAACCGATAATGGTAACAAAATCTCCTTTTTCAACCGTCAGGTTAAATCCTTCCATGACCACTTTACCGCCATAAGATTTTTTAATATTTTTAAATTCGATCTCTGTCTGCATCCTGATCCCTCCTACTGTAAAAGCTCATGACCGGCAAGGAATTCCTCCGCCACTTCCCTGGGCTCTTTGCCCTCTGTCTCCACGGCATAATTCATCTCAGCCATATCGCGGTCAGAAATGATGCCGGTTAATTTCTGAAATACTTCTTCCAGTTCCGGATGCTCTTCCAGCACTTCGCTGCGGATCACATTTCCACAGAGATAAGACGGGTAGAACTGTTTATCATCCTCCAGCACGACCACATCTGATGCTGAGAGCTGTCCGTCAGTGGTGAAGATTACCATGACGTCGATCTGTCCCTGATTGATCGCCTGGTATTTCAGGCCGATATCCAGGTCCATTGTCTCTTTGAAATTCAGCCCGTACGTTTCACACAGGGCGTCATACCCGTCCTCTCGCTCAAAGAAATCATACTCCGCGCCGAATACAAGCTGGTCAGCGGCCGCGCTCAGATCCGAGTATGTATGCAGGTCATACTGTTCTGCGATTTCCCGGCGCACGACCAGGCCATAGGTGTTATTGAAACCATACATGCCGATCCACTGCATATCGTAATCCTCATTGTAAGCCTGCTGCATGGTGTCAAACAGATCTTCCGTATACAGTCCCTCTTCCTTCAGGACCATGTTCCATGCCGTGCCCGTGTATTCCGGATACAGGTCGAACTCCCCGCTTTCCATGGCGGGCTGGATATTGGAAGTGCCGCCGCCCACCCCCTGGGTCAGCTCCACATCCAGATCCGTGTCCTGCTCGATGAGCAGATCCAGCATTTCACCCAGGACATACTGTTCTGTCATAGGCTTCGTGGCAATATGGATCGTATCCTTTGACTGAGATTGGAAAAATGTGCCTCCCCCGATCCCGACACAGGCGATCAGCAGGATCACGCCGATGATACGGTTTGTCTTCTTGCACTTCACGCGGCGCTTCTGCAGCCGCTTCTCCACGATTCCAAGTATAAAATCCATTAACAGCGCCAGCAGTGCGATCAAAATACTTCCCGCAATGGTCATTGCCGCGTTGTTTGTGGTGATGCCGCGGTAGATCGCCACTCCCAGACCGCCTGCGCCGATGAAAGAAGCAATACCCGCAAGGGCGATTGTCATTGTCACCATGCTGCGGATACCAGACATGATCACCGGCATTGCCAGCGGCAGTTTGATCCTGAAAAGGATCTGCATGCGCGTGCTTCCCATTCCTTTTGCAGCCTCCAGCACAGCCGGGTCCAGGTTTGTGATCCCGGTGTGCGTATTGCGTACCATTGGCAGGAGCGCGTATACAGTAAGCGCGATGACTGCCGTGGCATTGCCTACTCCTGAGAACGGGATCAGAAATCCCAGCATCGATATGGAAGGGATCGTATATAGGAAATTGATCACTCCCAGCGTCGGTTTTGCCGCCTTCTGGAACTCACTGATCAATATGCCTGCCAAACCGCCGATGACCACTGCGATCAGAATGGCAATCAGCGAGATCAGCAGATGTTCCCACAACAGCCCTGCAAAAAAATCCCAGCGCTCAGTAAAGAGCGTGCCTATTTCTCTTAACATTGTGATCCCCCCTTTTTCGCAATCGCCTGCACCGGACAGTTCTCAGCGCACAATCCGCAGTGCAGGCAGTGTTCCTGCCGGATCATGTACGGAGTTCCTTCTTCAATACACTGCTGCGGGCAGTTCTGCGCGCACAGCCCGCATCCGATACATCCATCTGTAATCAAAAATCCTTTTTCATGCACCCGCTCATCTTCGAGGGAAAAGCTTTCCCGGTTGATCGGTTCGACACCCAGATCAAAAAATTCTATCTGCCCGTTATCCACGCAGAATGGTTCCAGGATATATCTGCTGTCCCCCGGGTATACTCCGTTCATCACCGGGTTTTCCTCAAAGATCCGGTCGATCCATTTCTTCTGGTCTTCCAGTCTCCTGGTTTCCCCTGATAGGCGGACCATCTGGAACTTACGGTTCATTCCCGTGACCGCTACATTTCCGTTTTCCGTAAGCTGCCGGTAAAAGTCCTTTCCCCGCGCTGTACAGAAATACAGCTTTCCTTCCTCAACAATCATGACATCAATAATGCGCGCCTGCGGCAGCCCCTTTTCATCCACTGTGGAAAAGGTCACGTCTTTTACATCCCGCAGGATCTGTAAACAATCTTGTGCTTTCATAATCTCCTCCCAAAATATGACTTTATGAATATCTCCAATCTCCTCTTGAAAACAGCCTTCTTTCTTTTTCTATACGCTATTTTATGGGACATTATTCCTGCGGACAAGTACGCACCTTTTTGTAACCGGGCACGCACTTTTTTGTAACCAGGGTGTGTGAAAAGTAACTTTTGCCGGTTTTCCGGGCTTTCCCACTATTCGCTTTCGATTGTTTTTACTGCACAAAAAAACGGCATGGATTTCTCCACGCCATTTTCATCTTAACTGTTCTTTTTTATGGACAGCTTAATATTCATCTCTCAATAGAAAATCCGCCAAATGCACGATTTTAACGCCATTGATATTCCCTGATGCAAATTCATCCAATGTTACCACATATTTAGGATAATGATCCTTTATTTCAAGAAGGTTGACAGTCTCCCTGTCCGATTCCTCCGGAAGACTGCGGCACACTTGAACATAAATACGCTCGTCACGCCTCACTGCCACAAAATCAATCTCTTTTGTTTCGTTCTTTCCGATATAGACCTCATATCCTCTCCGCCGCAATTCAAAATACACGATATTTTCCAGCATGGCGGCAAGCGATTTTGGATTAAATCCCATCATACAGTATTTCAAAGATGCATCGGCAAGATAGAATTTCTCCTGTGTTTTCAACACAGACTTCCCCTGCAGGTCATATCGCTGACATCGATAGATAACAAACGCTTTTTCCAGCCAGTTCAGATAATTATAAACTGCTTCGACAGACAAAGAACGCCCCTCGCTTTTCAGGAACTTCGCAATCGCATTTGCCGAAAAGGTCTTGCCAACGTTTTCAACAATATATTTTACGACACGATTGAACAGATCAAAATTGGTGACATGATGTCTCTTTGTAATGTCATTGTTGATGACAGAATTATAAATTCCTTCCACGATCTGATAAGAAGAACGCTCGTCAAAGTTCCCCAGCGCCACAATCGGAAAGCCTCCCATACGCAGATACTCGCTCAGAAGTTCTTTTTGAGGACGTGAATTCGCTTTTTTAAATTCCAGATATTCGGAAAAGGATAAGGTATAGACAGGGATGGAAACATACCGTCCTGTCAGATAAGTGGAAATCTCGCTTGCCATGAGCTTTGAATTAGAGCCGGTCACATAAATATCGGTATCAGCGTTTTCAAGCAGGCTGTTGACAGCCTTTTCCCAGCCGGCAATTTCCTGCACTTCGTCCAGCAGAAGGTAGCAGCGGCCATCGCCGGTCATCCTTTCTCTGATTATCTGATACATATCCTTATCTGTCATTCCGTCATCATAATCTTCCGATGTATAGCGCATACTGATAATATGGTCTGCGGCAATCCCGCTTTTCAGCAAGTCATCCCGTAACATCTCTAAAATCGTAGACTTTCCACAGCGCCGGATTCCTGACAGTATCTTGACGAGCGGAACGTCACGATAAATTTTCAGCATATTCAGATAGTGTTGACGGATAATCATATGCATCATCTCCTTCTTTTTATATCAAAAGTATATCCAAAAACTTTAATAATATCAATAGTTTTTACTTAATATTCGTAAAAACTTTTATATTCTCCATATTTTTTATTACAATTCAGTAAAAATTTTTCGTATTTATATCTTATTGCCCTAAGCCAAAGAGAATCCGATATAGAAAAACGGCATGGATTTCTCCACGCCGTCAGATTTCACTCTGCAGTAACAGGACTGACATCAGGCAGTATCTGTCAGTCAGATATATTTTTTCATGTCTTCCATCACATCTGCCATTGTAATTGATTGTAACTCCCGTTCCATCGCTTCCTGCACGCGAAGCAGCTTTTCATCCAGAATATTATGGATATTCCTTCCCACCGGGCAGTTCGGGTCAGGATTTTCGTGGAAATGAAATAATGTATTCTCCTCAATACATTCCACCGCGCGGTATACATCCAAAAAGGTAATCTCCTCCAAAGGCTTAATAACCGCTGCCCCGCCTGTCCCTCTCTTCACCTCGATCAGCCCGGCTTCTTTTAACTGTGACAGGATCCGCCGGATAATAACCGGGTTGACATTGATGCTGGACGCCAGGAAATCACTGGTTATCTTATAATCCTCTTTAAACGTCTCCATACAGGTCATCATATGTATGGCAATCGTAAATCTGCTCGAAATCTGCACGTTCGCCGCCTCCTTCCGGCTTCCATTTTACTCAACGCGCATGTAATGTCAACGGTTACATGAGCGATCCTTTAGAGCTTTTCCGCTTTTTCCACACATGATATGCGATACATCATCCGAGCAGTTCCCTGTATATATCGTGGTCTTCCTGCTTGAAGACATTAAACACTACCCGTTCTATCCGCGTATCTGCATTTAAAAAATCAGTCACTGTCCGCACCGCGATTTCCGCTGCCTTTCTCTGTGGGAAATGGAACTCCCCTGTGGATATGCAGCAAAAAGCAATACTTTTCACCCCATTATCTGCGGCAAGTTCCAGACAGGATCTGTAACAGTCTGCAAGCTGCCGGCAGTGCATTTCCGTAAGATTCCCTGATACGATCGGTCCGACAGTGTGGATCACATACCGGGAAGGCAGGTTATATGCAGGCGTGATCTTAGCCTTTCCCGTGGGCTCCTCATGCCCCTGCACATTCATGATCTCATCGCAGACCAGACGGAGCTGTATGCCACTGACGCTGTGAATGATATTATCCACGCAGGAGTGGCAGGGTATAAAACACCCCCTTAAAGCACTGTTCGCCGCGTTTACGATCGCATCGATCTTCAGCGTTGTAATATCGCCGCGCCAGAGAACCAGCCGGCTGTCAGCCGTTGAAACCGGCAGCAGGGCGCTGTCCGTAACCCCTTTTGCCGCCACTTCTTCACTCAGATATTCGTCCTGGATTTGGAGAAATTCATCGCTGACCGGATGGGGAGCGCGAATATTCATCAGACTTCGCAAAAGCCTTTTCTGCTCATTCTCATTATCCGGCAGCTCCATCTTACTGTACTGCGGAAGTTCTGCGAGCAGTTCCCTGATCAAAAATTCTCGTTTTTCATTGTGAGTCATTTTTATCTCTCCTTTTTTGCTATTCTCTCCATGGCAGCAAACGGACATGCAGGTCTTCATTTCTTTCTTATCTGTTGTAATATTCACCATTACATCTTCTGCTATTAAAATAACGCGTTTCGGTTGTAACATCAATAGTTATATCAAAATTTTTTAATTTTTTTCGTTCCAGGGATAACTGTATGATAATCACTTTCATATGTTAAACAGAATCAGGAGGGTTTATAAATCAAACCCTCCCGTTCATTTATCTCCCAATATGTCTTTCATCCATCAGGCTTTTTTTAATGTGATCTATGAATTTCTCTGCTGCAGTCCCAAATGGCTGCTGCCTCTTCCATGCAAGCACGCATCCCGCATTCAATTCCGGCTTCAGCGGGCGGGAAGTGATCTTGGACTTATCCCAATAATCAATCGACCCGCAGATGTTCAGGGAGTACGCAAGCTGCTGATTCACCATAACAGCGCTGTTGGCAGGCAGATTGCTCGTAAACAGGATCTGAAGCTGATCATAATATTCGCCAAACCAGTTCGCGATCTCTCCCTGCACGCTCAAACGTCGGGGCATGATCAGCGGCACTCCCACAAGATCCTCCGGCGTAATATATTCCTTTGCCGCCAGCGGCGCGTCCGGGTGCATGGAGACAACACATTTCTCTTCAACTGCCAGGCGGATAAAATCATACTTTCCCAGATCCACTGGCTCCAGAAGAAGCCCGATGTCCGTAAGCCCATGATCCATGCGTTCTTTAATGTAGTCAGCTGTCGCTGTATACAAATCGAACGTGACCAGAGGATATTTATCATGGAACGTGCGGATCAGCTCAGGAAGCTTCTGCACAGATTTCACGTCTCCGCAGCCGATTGCCACTACGCCTTCCACCTGTCCTTCCTGCTCCGTCAGTTCCTTTTCCGTCTTATCCACCAGCTCAAGGATCTCCTCCGCCCGCCGCCGGAGCAGCACCCCTTCATTTGTAAGAGTGATCTTCCTTGTCCCGCGCACAAAGAGCTTCACGCCCATCTGCTCTTCCATCTGCGCCAGCTGGCGGCTCAGAGTGGGCTGGGTAATGTGCAGGACCTCTGCCGCCCTTGTGATGCTCTCCTCCCTGACCACGGTCAGGAAATAACGCAGTACCCGTATTTCCATGGCATGTCCTCCTTATGATATATGTAACCGTTCAGAGGATTCTGTCGGTTTTATCCAAATTAAAGCAGCCCTTTCAGCACATTCACGCATCCTTCTATCCCCAGTTTTGCCGAATCAAGGACCACATCATAATTCTTCAGGTCTTTCCAGTCATTTCCCGTATTTGCGCGGAAATATCCTGCTCTCTTTTTATTATAATGTCTGCGGATCGACTCCACCTCTCCCGGAGCGATCCCGTAATCTTCTATCACCCTTTTTTTGACTTCTTCTTCATCCTCCGAATGGATAAATACTTTCGCCACGTTTCTCTGATCTCTCAGCGCGTCCGACGCACAGTGCCCGAGAAAGATCGCAGGGCCTTCCATAGCAAGACGGCGGATCTCAAGCTGCTCGTCCAGAAAGACTTTACCTTCCACTGTCAGCATATCCGGATCTCCGGTCTGCATGCGGCTCATGACAAACATTGTGTAAAGTACGCTTCCCGTTGCCTTTTCTTCATACTGGTTGATCCTCTCAACCGGGATTCCCTGCTTCTTCGCCACTGCTTCAAGGATTTCTTCACCATAGCACGGCACGCCGCTTACTTCCGACAGCGTTCTTGCTATTTTTGTGCCGCCGCTTCCGTATTCTCTTTCAATTGTGATATATCGAAATTTCATCTTCGTACCTCCTTCGTTTCCGGTCCATGCCGGCAGATCCACACTGACCAACTGATTTATATTGTATCACATTCGCCAAAAAGTGTCCAAATAAGTTCTCAGGAGCCATTTCCCCTGAAATTTATGGGAAATGGCTCCTGTTCTTTTCTCTTCATATGATTTGTCTGATCAGCGCCAGGATTTCTCGTAGATCGCCGCGCACTCTTCGTCCGTCATCTGGACCGGATCAGCCATAAAAAGGCCGCCCATAGTGGCGCGCGCATTCTTCGCCAGTGTCATGCAGTCTTCCTTCTTGATGCCGTAGTCGGACATCTTCAGGTCAGCTACCCCGCATGCTTCCTGCAGGTCTGCAAGGGCTGTCACAAAGTCCATAGGCTCTTTTGCGTCCTTCTTGCCCAGTGCCTGCGCCATGCGCACGAACCGCTCGTCACAGCAGTGTTTATTGATAAAATGCGTATAGTACTCTTTTGAGATCATGACCAGCCCTGCGCCGTGGGGCAGCTCCGGATGGTATGCGCTCATAGCGTGCTCCATAGAGTGCTCGCTCGTGCAGGATGCCACTACCATAGAATATCCTGACATGGTATTGGCAAATGCCACATGCTCCCGCGCTTCCATATCGCTTCCGTCCTTCACCGCGCGCGCCAGATATTTTCCGATATTCTCGATCGCCGCCAGCTGGACCATGTCGCCCATCAGGCTGCCGGCATTGGAAATATATCCTTCCGTCGAGTGGAACAAAGCGTCAAATCCCTGGTATGCAGTGAACTTCGGCGGAACTGTTGCCATAAGCTCCGGGTCTACCACCGCAAGGACCGGGAACAGGCTGTCCATGCCGCCACAGCCGATCTTCTCATTTGTCTCCGGGTTTGTTACAACGCCCCATTGGTCCACCTCAGATCCGGTTCCTGCTGTGGTCGTGATCGCAACGAGCGGCAGAGTCGGATTGACAAGGGGCTGCATCTTTCCGGTAGCGCCTGCCACATAGTCCCACAGATCGCCCGGCTGGAGCGCGTACATCGCCATGATCTTCGCCGCGTCCATGACGGAACCTCCGCCCAGCGCAACGACAAAATCACATCCATTGTCTTTGGCAAATCTTCCGCCCTCTTCCACCACGGATTTCAGCGGATTTGCTCCAACCTTGTCAAACAGAACCGTCTCCACACCTGCCTGATGGAGCTCATTCAGCGTGCGGTCCAGAGAACCGTTCTCCCTCGTTGATTTACCATTCGAAATAACGACCATCGCTTTCTTCCCCGGCATAGCCTGCTCATGAAGATGGCTGAGCTGGCCCGCGCCGAAAAGCACTCTTGTAGGTACAAAGAAATTGTAGTTCATCACAAATACCTCCTGAATACATTTTATTTATATCAAACCATGTATACCGCATGGAAGATATCCTCACTGCCCGATCACGCGGAACTCCTTCCACTTTCCCTTCCGGAAGCGCGCCCAGAAGAACGCCGCGCGGATCATCCAGTCCAGGCACATAGCGAACGCGATACCGATCACGCCCATATTCAGGCAAATCCCAAACAGGACAGAGAACACGACCCGGCACCCAATGGTGGAAAAGAGGCTCACATACATTGTAAATTTCACATCTCCCGCTGCCCGAAGCCCGTTCGCGAGAGCGCCGGAAAGCGGATAGAACAGTGCATTAAAAATATTGTGTATGATGACCAGGACCACCACCAGATCAGCCGCCTCATCCGAAAGGGCATACCCCTTCAGGACAAGAGGCGCTGCCAGCAGGATCAGGGCATTCCACAGGATCGATGCGAGGAAGGTGATCCGAAGCAGTTTCTTCATATAATATCCCGCTGCATCCGTGTCTCCCGCGCCCATGCACTGCCCGATCACAGTGACAAAGGCAAGCCCCAGGGCGGTTCCCATCAGGGCGGCAACAGACCAGAAGCTCTGCGCCACGCCGTTTGCCGCGATCTGCACAGTGCCGAACAGTGCCGTAATGCTGCTCAAGGCAACTTTCGTCAGCTGGAACAGCCCGTTCTCGATCCCGTTCGGCACGGCGATGCCGAGGATCCGCTTCACCATGCCGCCTTCCCACCGGAAGATATTCTTCCACTTCAGGCGCACACAGACCGGGCTTCCGGGGACCGGCACCCTGTTCTCCTGCCTGCCCGGCATTCCCGCCTGCTGCCGGAAGCACAGGAACAGAATAACCACCGCGGAGAAGGTCCTTGCAATCAAAGACGGATAAGCCACACCCGCCACACCCGCATGGAAGACAAAGACGCCAATCGCATTTCCCGCGATATTGATCCCGTTCGCCACAAGGGAGATGTTCATGGTCACTCTGGTCTTTCCCATGCTCCGGTAAACCGCTGCCCCTGCATTGTAGACCGCGATCGCCGGATAGGAATAAGCGGAAATCTGAAGGTAGGTCACACATGCCTCCATCACGTCCCGGTCTGCCTCTCCAAACAGAAGCCGCAAAAGCTGCCGGTTCAGCGCCAGAGAGAAAATCATCGCTGCCGTTGAAAAGACCGTGGCGATCATCACAAGCTGCCCGGCAGACAGACTTCCGTTCTTCTCGTCATGACTTCCAATGTACTGGCTCACCACTACCGCGCCCCCTGCTGCCAGCGCGGAGAACAAGAAAATGAAGACCGTATTGAACATATTTACAAGGGAGACGCCGGACACCGCCGCCTCCCCTGCATAGCTCACCATGAATGTATCCGCGACACCTACCAGCACTTCCAGAAGCTGTTCCAGAAAGAGAGGAACAATCAGGACACTCAGGTCATGATTTGAAAAAATCTTCCGCGCGTCCGGTATGGTCTGCGCCGGTTCTGTCAGCCGGTATATCAGTTGTCTCATTGGAATTCCCCCGCCAAACAATATTTCTTCCAGTTAAAGTATAGTTGTTCGGCTTTGATATATCCAATACTTAATCTTAATGTGATTACATGCTTAAAAGGCATTAGCAGATTTCAGTCCGATCAGCCCGCCTTTTTCTTCATATCCCGTATCCCACAGATCCCTTAATAAGAACGTGTGGGAGCTGCCGTAAGTTGCAACGGTGATCCACATCCCGTCCCGTCTCTCTTCATAGCCGTAACACAGGAACCAGTGCCACACAAAATCTTTGTAATGCGGCTTTTTGTGCCTCAGCATAAGATAAGGCACGGGATATCCGCTGTCAATGCGGCGCCTGATAAACTCTTCTGCCGTCCGGACGTCTTCTGTTCCCGGCAGTTCTTCCATAGATATGCGGCGCTCGCCAAGATCAGACATATAGTTCCCGAATCCTTCGGTAAACATCCAGAGCTTATTCACCCCGTTTACCCTGGGTCTGAGATAGGGTTTCATCTTCATGGAAAAGTTGATGTAGTCCTGCCTGGTCAGCGCATGGACGTCATAAGGATAAAGATTTGTCATACCGCGCCTCAGGGCCAGATAGATACAGCAGTCACATGCCGTGGCAGCCGCGCAGCCACCGATGTACATGACCACGTTCCTGAACCATTCCTGGCTGCCGCCCACTGCTCCTTCTACTGAAAAATAATCTAGTATTTTCTTCAATGCTTACCGCCTCCAAAGTCTGTAACTATTATTATATCTGTCCCGCGGTACAATGACAACCTTTCCACAAATTCAGACAGCATAATATTGTCATACTGTCTTATGAATTTTAGATTTTCCCGGAGTCTACAGTGCCGGAAGTTTTGCTGCTGTTTGTCCCTGTGGCTGAAGAACTCTTGCTGCTTGTTCCTTTGCTTAATGAGTTCTTCTTGTCCTCCACAACAAGAATATTAAACATAAAGCACCTTCCATATCCCAATGACATGATTTTAGCACAGAAATATAACGTCAGTGTAAACAGATTTCTCCCGAAGGCTCAATGCAGGCAGTATCCGCAGTTTTATAACTTATATGAAAGCGGCTGTGATTTTCTTTCAGTTCGCGGTTCACCAAAATCAGATCTTTATAATCTATATTCATGGCTTCATCCTTTTCGCGGATAATCGCTCTGTCCCGGAAACCTCCGGGGCGGAGCTTTGTATTTAAATACTATAATATCGCCCTGCAATTTTCATTTCAATCCCCTCTTACATCCCTCGCATTTTATTGACGAAGTCCGCAAAATATATTACCTTGTAAAAAATGGACTTAGACCAGATTAAAATACATTTCATCTGCGGCATACTGACAACACTGTAAAAATCCACTGCCATAAAAAGAAACCAAGGGGGACATCACTACATATGAAGACAGTAAACAGCATCAGAAACAGCCACACCGAAGCACATAGTATGAGACGCCCGAAGATCATGTTCAGCGTGTCCATGGCGATTTTCGGCACGCTTGGGCTCTTTACCCGAAACATTTCCTTAAGCTCCGGAGAGCTGGCGCTGTACCGCGCCATCCTTGCGGCGGCCCTGATTCTCGTATATCTGGCGCTCACAAAGCAGAAAATCGATCTGAAGAGTCTCCGCAGAGATATACCGCTCCTTCTCGCCTCGGGCGCAGCAATGGGGATCAACTGGATCCTGCTCTTTCAGGCATACCGGTACACCACCATCTCCGCAGCCACCTTAAGCTACTACTTCGCTCCGGTCATCGTGACTGTCGCATCACCGTTTTTGTTTCGCGAGAAACTGACAGCAAAACAGATCCTCTGCTTCTGCATGTCCACGCTGGGACTGGTTATGATCATCGGGATCGGTAACCTGAAGCAAGGAGGCAGCAATCTTACCGGCATTCTCTTCGGTCTGGGAGCTGCCGTCTTCTACGCTGCGGTCATCCTGCTCAATAAATTCATCAAAAATGTGGCAGGCATCCATCGCACACTGCTTCAGTTCTTTGCGGCGATCATTGTCCTGCTCCCCTACGTAGCCTGCACCGGCGGCACGAATCCGGCTTCCCTGAACGGAATCGGATGGGCAAGCCTGTTGATCGTGGGACTCCTGCATACCGGCATTACCTACTGCATGTACTTTTCATCCCTGAAGGATCTGCCCGGACAGGAGACGGCAATCCTGAGCTACATAGATCCATTGGCAGCGGTCATTGTCTCCATGCTGATCCTTGGCGAGAGCATGACCATTCTGCAGTTCATCGGTGGTGTGCTGATCCTTGGATTTACATTGTGGAATGAGAAAAGTTCCTGAGCCAAGTGATTATGCGAGGGAAGGAGTAATCGAAAAACGGTGGGGTCTGGAGCTGTCCTGATATCCATCCCTAACATAAAAGGGGCGCCGATTATCATCTCAATAACCGGTGCACCCCACATTTTATCCGCCCATAATAACTGCGACTGCCTGTTTATTCATATTTTCCATATGTCTTTGCGATTTCTACCATACGCTGTGCTCTGTCAAAGCTTGCATTTGCAGGATACTCGCATCCGGCAGCCAGCACGAATCCGCCGCCTTTTGCCATCGCATCGATACTGTCCCTGCATTCCTGATCCCATTCTTCATCCGTTCCGATCACAGCGCTTGCCGGTGTCACACATCCGATCAGGGTCGTGACATCTCCATACTTTTCTTTACACTCTTTAAAATCCTTACAATCATCCGGCGGATAAAGGAAGGAAATTGCTTCCGGCTGCATTCTTTTGATCTGAGCACCAAAGTAAATCCTCTCGCCGCAGTTATGGATCATGACCATTCCATTCTTTTCCCGTATTGCCGCTGCAAGATCCTCGACCAGCTCGCCTTCCAGTTCATCCCACATTTCTTTGCTCATGATCGAACCGGAAGCAGAACTTCCTTTGCCGCCTTATGTACTGCGTCCGGGTCGTCATAAAAATCCATGTACATTTCCTGCTGATTACGCAGCATAGATAGTGTGCCTAGCGGTCCGAATACAAATGCTATTACCGGGAACTCTCCCTTTGCCTCTTCCACAACCTTTTTGCAGGTCTCTATGTGCATCATCATTCTTTTGGATGTACGGTAATCTACCTTATTAATTTTCACATAATCCTCGATATCCTGCACAACACACTTGCTGTAATCCGGATGTGCGGCCTCATTTTCCGGGAAAATCAGCTCCTGTCCCCACGCGTCATATTCAACTGAAAGGTCGATCAATGTTACAATACAGTCCAAGTCAAATTCCTCTCTCGCCTTTAATAAAGCCCTGGCGCAAAGATCTGCGTTATTCGACCAGTCCTTGTAGCTTGCATTGACCAGTCTCCTGGACGCTCCGCTGATAATCGGATACACCGGTATCTAGTCTGCCTCCTGCTGGTTTAATGTTTTTATGACTCTCTCCATTGAGTTCATAATCACGTCATCCTAAGTCAGATCTGTTTTTGTTTTCTTTAATGTGAATTATACTAAGCAGAACTTTATATATGACTATTAAACATGGAATAATCGAGTCGATCTGAACCGTCTAAAATGCACGGTATATCAATTCTTGGTGTCACGCTATTAAAAGCCAACGCCATCGTCCCTGGAAGGGTGCGACTCTATCAGATCTAAAGGAATGAGAGGATCAGCGGGTTTCACTCCCTGCTACTGCGAGAGGACCAACAAGCTTCTGTCGAAAATGTTGACAGAAGTATAACGATTTCAATCCACGTTCACTTTAATGGAACTCCACTCTATAAAGCGATGTTGGCCATAATTAATTTATATTCCACGATGCTTCTACTTTATCATCTGTGTGATGATCGGGGGATTGACTGCAAGCCAATTTACATTCCACTATGCTTCTACTTTATCTTTGTTCGCTACCCGTTTCCCGGATATGCAGTCCCATTTACCTTCCACTATGCTTCTACTTTATCCAGGACAGCTATTACTGCTTCGGATGCGGGGCTCAATTTACATTCCACTATGCTTCTACTTTATCAACATCGTTTATGATCTCGTAGACGATATTTTCCACATTTACATTCCACTATGCTTCTACTTTATCCAGGCAGAGCGCGTGGCATGGCGCATCCTGAAAGATATTTACATTCCACTATGCTTCTACTTTATCTAACGCACCCCGCAGGGTTGTTCCTGCCTGTGATCCCATTTACATTCCACTATGCTTCTACTTTATCTGACTGTGCACGGCACTGTGTTATGGAATTCTTCATTTACATTCCACTATGCTTCTACTTTATCGAAATATCAGAAAAATATCAAAACATTTTAAAACCCATTTACATTCCACTATGCTTCTACTTTATCATTAGTACGTCCGCGTAACCGCCTTTTGCCGTAAATGATTTACATTCCACTATGCTTCTACTTTATCACAGGGATGCGGCAAGGTGGATACGGGAGAACGGGATTTACATTCCACTATGCTTCTACTTTATCGGATGGTGGGGAGAGCCGAGCATCATCTACACATGATTTACATTCCACTATGCTTCTACTTTATCTGTCTTTTGCAGATATATCAGACATATTGGATTGCATATTTACATTCCACTATGCTTCTACTTTATCCGGATCGGAGCGGACAGGATGCCTTGGACATCATGAATTTACATTCCACTATGCTTCTACTTTATCAAAGTCTGGTGGAAGGCAACGCAGGACGTAGGTAATTATTTACATTCCACTATGCTTCTACTTTATCAAGATGAACCGTTGACGCCGTTCTTGTGGATCTCGATTTACATTCCACTATGCTTCTACTTTATCGGAATTATGATAGATGTCACATGCAACATATAGACCAATTTACATTCCACTATGCTTCTACTTTATCGCAATCTCTTTCGTCTGCTCGGCCAGGGCGATCAGTATTTACATTCCACTATGCTTCTACTTTATCATTCATAGAATCAACCTTGATGGACGGATATGTTGGATTTACATTCCACTATGCTTCTACTTTATCGGAGTGGATCGATCTGTGGTCCCATGACGGCGACCACATTTACATTCCACTATGCTTCTACTTTATCCCGCCGCGGATCCGCACAGGTGAAAGAACATTTTTCATTTACATTCCACTATGCTTCTACTTTATCAGAAAGGAGCCAGCCTCCGGCCGGGGCAAGGGTATACATTTACATTCCACTATGCTTCTACTTTATCGATAAAGAATGTCATGAACGATTGAAAATCGTTCTAATTTACATTCCACTATGCTTCTACTTTATCCGTAAATACAATCTGTGTATTCGCATCCACCTCTCCCAATTTACATTCCACTATGCTTCTACTTTATCATGAGGAGGACTGACATGCAGGAATTAGAGAAGATTCATTTACATTCCACTATGCTTCCACTTTATCGAAACTACTTCGCCCCATGTATGTATCTCATTCGGATTTACATTCCACTATGCTTCTACTTTATCGTCTTCATTCAGCCCACCCCAATTACCACGCCCAAAATTTACATTCCACTATGCTTCTACTTTATCGATGAAATGCCGGAGGAAGCAGAGCGGATACTGTTATTTACATTCCACTATGCTTCTACTTTATCCGATTACGGGACGTGCAAGTACAGTAGACGGAGGAAGCATTTACATTCCACTATGCTTCTACTTTATCTATTCCCGCCAACGTAGCTGTTGGGATCAAGAGTCAATTTACATTCCACTATGCTTCTACTTTATCCAGTTCCGGCACGTTTATGAAAGCATTCAGGAACAATTTACATTCCACTATGCTTCTACTTTATCGCCATAAGTTATTTCCTTTCGTTGAAATTTAATAATATTTACATTCCACTATGCTTCTACTTTATCGATCTCTCAGACTATATAGAGAGGCACGATGAACTGAATTTACATTCCACTATGCTTCTACTTTATCATTCATAGAATCAACCTTGATGGACGGATATGTTGGATTTACATTCCACTATGCTTCTACTTTATCGGAGTGGATCGATCTGTGGTCCCATGACGGCGACCACATTTACATTCCACTATGCTTCTACTTTATCCCACTGATGTTGTCCACAAAATACTCTGCTTCTGCGAATTTACATTCCACTATGCTTCTACTTTATCGTATTTTGAAGCACCTTGTAGTTCAAGCCATCACAATTTACATTCCACTATGCTTCTACTTTATCACGACTTCGCTAGTAGGTTGACCTATCGTGTCAAGATTTACATTCCACTATGCTTCTACTTTATCCAGAGCGGAAATGCACATCCGAGGATATGCAATACATATTTACATTCCACTATGCTTCTACTTTATCCAAACAATCTGGCCACGTCATTCGCATTCTTACATCATTTACATTCCACTATGCTTCTACTTTATCCTGTCCAGGGATATGGCAAAGAACAAGAACTTTGTATTTACATTCCACTATGCTTCTACTTTATCCATAGCATTCGTCATCGCCGCGTACGCTTCATTCCAATTTACATTCCACTATGCTTCTACTTTATCAGGAGATGACGGAAATAACAGCGCCCTAAAAGCGAATTTACATTCCACTATGCTTCTACTTTATCCGAAGTTCAGAGAGGGAAGCTCATCGCACGAAACAAATTTACATTCCACTATGCTTCTACTTTATCGAATATTCTGTTCATTTGCGGAGGTGCATTTGATGGATATTTACATTCCACTATGCTTCTACTTTATCGGAATGGAAACAATGGCAAGATCAGCATCTGCATATTTACATTCCACTATGCTTCTACTTTATCGGTGATCGGAATCGACTTGGGGATCACAACCCTGCATTTACATTCCACTATGCTTCTACTTTATCCCTGGGGCGATCGGGTAGTTTTCTTTGAGCTCCGCATTTACATTCCACTATGCTTCTACTTTATCAACCTCGGAAGAGATTATATAAATGTGGTGAACAAATTTACATTCCACTATGCTTCTACTTTATCACTGCCGTATGCCTTTCTTATCCTCAAACACCGCAATTTACATTCCACTATGCTTCTACTTTATCGAATTGACTCCCATCGACTCGGCGATCAGTTTCGTAATTTACATTCCACTATGCTTCTACTTTATCATGACGGAACTTGCAATCGGGGCGTGGGCACAGTAATTTACATTCCACTATGCTTCTACTTTATCCGGATCGATAAATGCGTAAAGACGGACACGACAGATTTACATTCCACTATGCTTCTACTTTATCGCAGTGGAAGACGGCAAAACGTGCATACAAAGCAAATTTACATTCCACTATGCTTCTACTTTATCGACACCATCTGATATACACCGTCATAATACATTCATTTACATTCCACTATGCTTCTACTTTATCAGGAGATGATATCATGGCAAAAGCAAAGTATACCCGATTTACATTCCACTATGCTTCTACTTTATCGAAAGCCCGATGGCATACAAGCCTATGGATGAGATTTATTTACATTCCACTATGCTTCTACTTTATCTCGCAGATAATGGAGACGGTACATTTACAGTAGCAGATTTACATTCCACTATGCTTCTACTTTATCCCGTCCCCCTTTTCCCCTTCTACTTTCTTCAATACGGGGATACTTTTTGTCTACCCCCTTTCTGCATAGCTCTCCTCTCAAAAATCTTCCTCCTCACGCTTTACAAAATATGAATTTTCCTTGATATTTCAAGTTTTGTCTATCCCACGGTATTTTTCCTCTATCTCAGGTCGACAATCATAAAAAGTTGCTTGTTTTATCATCATCCACTCCCCAAAATTCCTTAGGAATCCACTTCTCATTCCTGCATTTAAAAACGATTAACGAATCTCTGTCCTCCCGAATCACTTTATTAAGTTCCATTTTTAGTTTTAAAAGCTGCGCTTCTGAAACCTCTCCTTCAAAAACAGAATTTTGTATATGCATTAAATATTTCTTATAGGTTTTAAATGTTTTTGACAATACTTTTGCGCCGCCTTGATCACTTTTTATATCATATACCAATATCACATACATAACAATCCCTGCCTACCACCATATTTCAAAAGGTTCATATACTTTCTCACCCAAAAGATGTTTCACCAGTTTATAACATTCCAGCCGCATTAGATATTGATAAGAAACTGTCTTGTTTAAATCTTTATGCTTTATTGTTGTCTGCATTTTGGCATCCAATTCTGCCACGATCGTTTTTGAAGCATTTTGGGACAAATGCAGATAATTCAGTCCCTTTGTAAAACTTTTTTCTGTAATCTGCTTTCTGTTCAAAAGAGAAAAAATCAGACGGTCTCCCAAAATCGGCTTAAATATTTCTGCCAGGTCAAGACTTAACGAAAATCTTCTATCGCCTGGTTCATGGAGATAACTGACAGTTGTATTCAGTTGAGTCTGATAAATTTCTCCCAGCACTTTTGTATATATCAGCGTATTCACAAAAGAAATCA
>ERZ1643247.752-NODE-752-length-35777-cov-29.537960_pt1 | contig 35777 bp, 30 predicted proteins | sample MGYA00579264_ERZ1643247 | MGnify/ENA primary metagenome ERZ1643247 (study PRJEB29033, sample SAMEA4952262) | chicken gut metagenome | biome: Broiler Chicken; feature: Gastrointestinal Tract; material: Caecum | place: Ireland | collected 2018 | study: Broiler... | reverse complement strand
TTCGGTGGAAGCGGAACAGCTGGAGGAGATGATCCATTCGGTGGAAGCGGAACAGCTGGAGGAGATGATCCATTCGGTGGAAGCGGAAACAACGGAGGAGATGATCCATTCGGTGGAAGCGGAACAGCTGGAGGAGATGATCCGTTCAGTGGAAGCGGAACAGTTGGAGGAGATGATCCATTTGGTGGAAGCGGAAGCAATCCATTCGGTGGAAGCGACGGGAATGATCCCTTTGGAGGCATGATGTAGCCGTAACAGGAGGGAGTAATTATGCAAACAATCAATATTGATATTAGCGATTCAGGAAGAATAATTATAGAAGATCGCGTATACTATCCTGATAATAATGGCGTCGATGGCATGCTTCACAATTCTACCACAAATGAAAAAGCTTTTTTAAAACATTATACGGATCAAAAGATTATAGATGCAATTGAAGCATTTAAATACGATGTTTTGGCAGTGGAGGGGAATAAAAGAGGTTTTAAGAATATTATTTATCCACAAATTATGAAGCAGAATTCTGTTATGGATGAAAATGCAAAGTACTATGCCTTTACCGAAATACCTGATTTTTCGGGTTCTAGTATACATAAATTAAGCTCATCACTGTTCACAAATGGGTTTTCTATATACTCAAGAATTATGGCAGCAACAAATTTAGCTGAAACATTAAGTGTGATTCAGAGTTATATTGGAAAAAATATTCTGTCAATTCATCCAGAAGATATATATATAAATACTGAAAATGGAGATGTATATATTTGGATTGAACAATGGCTAAGTGAGTTTGTAGATTTGAGCACAGTCGATGATTTTGGCTTTTCGCCAGAATGGTATGCGAGAGATGATAAAAATGTTACAGAAGCCGATCTGAGATTTTTTATGGCGTATGTAATTTTCAGGCTACTTTGTAATGATGATCCATTTGACGGTAGCGAGACCTTGTTAGAATTCCCTTTATTGACAGAAGAAGCGATTCGTTTAATGCGTGCCAATAGGTACGGATTTGTGTTATCAAAAGGGACAAATTATGTGTCTGAGTATATAGGACAGGGATTATGGAAAAAATGGAGAAATTTACCTACATTTTTAAGAAATGAGATTGAAAAAAGTTTTACGACAGGAATAGAAAATCCTGATGAGAGAACAGAAGTTTCTCAATGGGTTAAGGTAATGCAAAAATTGAGAGACTGTCTTGTTTATGTAAACGGACAGTTTAGATTTTGTGACCCGGATGTTTCAAATAAAGTGCTATTTATGGTGATAGATGATTATAAGATACCAGTATGGCCAAAGAAAGCGATTTACTGGTATCACGCAGACATTCCAATTAATGAGTCAAGAAACGGTATTATTGCAGGAGTAACTGCGAAAGAAGGTCGGTATTACTTAAATAATCTATCTGGAAATGTTTGGGGGGCAACTTTAAACAGTACTAGTTTTTGGATTTATCCAGAAAGAGAGATTGAAATTGCCGAAGGCATGACAATTCAGTTAGAGAATGGGAAAATCATTAAGGTAGTAAATGGATTAGTAGATGACCCTAAAAAAACAGTTAGTGTTACAACTCAAGATGTATTGAATCATCCGATATGTGACTCAACTACAGATGATAATGATATCGATGAGGTACAGGATTTAACACAAGATGCATCGACTGTGGAAGTAGCAGAAGCTGTTGTTTGCACTCCAGAAGGGAAGGATGACTAAGGTAAAATGAAAGAAACTGTAAATTTCTTATTTGTTATAGATGTTTCGGGAAGTATGTATGGCCAAAAGATTGCGTCTGTAAATGCTTCTCTAACAGAGTGTTTAGCTGAATTGAAACAAATAGGATTCTCTGGAAGATATGATATTAAGGTTAGTATGGTGACGTTTGCAGAAAAAATGCAACTCCATAAAATCAATGAAAAACCGGATAATATCGGCGCACCACATATAAAAGTTGAGCCACAAGCAGACGGCTTATATTTGATAACGTCTTTCGGTTGTTTATACAAGGGCTTGAAGTATTTGTTTGATAATAAAAAAATTGCGGATAGTAATCAAGGAAAGAATACTTTTATATTTTTATTTAGCGATGCAAAACCGGTTGATGAGAAAGCATACAATGCGGCATATGAAGCTATCCAGAGTTGTACCGACTTTAAAAATGCAACGAAATATGTCGGTTATGTAGAAGATGATTCGGATAAATTCAACAGAGAAACAGTGAAATTTGTTGATTATAAAGCGGACCATATTGTAAGGGCATCGGAAATGTCAGGAGAGATTAGTAAACTGCAGATGACATTTTTCTCTGATTTTACTAGTCCGAGTGACAACGCAAAGTACGATCAAATATTTGTATAAAAAGAACGATTAAAAAGATAGGAGGAAGTACGTTTGCTTTGTAGTAAACGGAAAATAATATGGCTGACGATTTTATTATGGGAAGTGAAACTTATACTCCGCAAATGGGTGGAATGTCTACAAAAGGAACACAGAAACTTTTGAACATTTTCTTTGTGGTTGATATTTCAGGAAGTATGCGTGCTGAAGGAAGAATTCATGCTGTAAATGAAGCGTTTACTCAAATGGTTCCTGCTTTAAGACAGGTCCAGCTTGATTGTATGTCCGAATTCGAACTGCGTATTGCGATTATGACTTTTGATGAGACCGCTCGATGGATTGTGGCACCTACACCTATCCTTGAATATAACCACGAAGAAATCGATTGTAGTCAGTGGGTTACATACTTTAGTAGAGCCTTTAGAACTCTTGGAGATAAGCTTACTAGAAATGAATATATGGCGCACACAGGAAAAATTGCACAACCATATATTATGCTTATGACAGATGGTGAACCAACTAAAGAGGATAATTATAAACCGGAACTTGATAAATTACTTGAGAATGGTTGGTTTAAGTCAGCCCAGCGATTTGCTGTACTTATCGGTAGAGATACTATTAATAGTCCTTCTGCAAGAGCAGCAGTTGAAAAGTTTGTCTCTAATACTACTGAAGGAATTATTAATGCGGCTGATGCAGCAGCTATTGCAGCAGAAGTTCAGGCAAAGACAATTCATACCGTTGTTAATATGACAAAGCATAATGTTATCGATGATTTGGGAGGCTCTTCTGAAGGAGGTTCTGATGGCGGCGATGATGGCGGCTTTGGTGGCTTCGGCGGAGGCGGCTTCGGCGGCGATGACGGTGGCTTCGGCGGTGACTTTGGTGGCTTTGGTGATTTCGGTGGTTTTGATGACGGAAGTTTTATCTAATACCGTTTACAGGATATGTTAATAGGAATTGACATGAAAGGAATATTATGAAATATAGAGCGTTTGGAGATTTCCGAAAAGGCTATGCTCATGTCAAAAATGGTTCAGGTGTTGAGGACTACGCCGGTTCGTACAATGATCCGGAAGGTCGTTTTCATATTGGCGTAATATGCGATGGGCATAGTGATAAAAACTGTTTTAGAAGCGGTAAAGGAGCTCAGTTTGGTTGTGAAAGTGCTCTTGAAATACTAAGAAGATTTTTTGAGCTATATCTTGCACAGAATGCAGAGTCTAGAACTCTTCCAGATGGTTTTGAAAGTAGATTAAAGAAAAGTCTTAAGTTATGTTGGGACAGAAAAGTATATAACGATATCAAAGAAAACCCATTAGTAGAAGAGGAGTTGATGCCATTAACAGATCGAGTAAGGAAAATCTATGAAGCTGGGAATGGATTACTTAATATATATGGCGCAACATTTCTAGCAATAGGTATTTGTGAAGACTTCTTTATTGCTCTGCACATCGGAGATGGTGCTATTTTGTGTATCGATGAAGATGGATCTTATTATTCTCCGGTCCCACAAGATTCAAAAAGTGAAACAGGAGCACCAGCATCGTTGTGTGACGCAGATTTGTTCAGCAGGGAGAATGCGTTTAGAGTTGGTGTTTCGAAGAAGTTGCCACAATTAGCAACAGTCTCTTCGGATGGCATTGAAGATTGCATGGATTCTTTTGAGTATAAGCGATTTACATGTTCTTTGTTTAAAAAAATGGAGCTTGAGGAAGAAGAAGGACAAGAGTGCGGAGAACTGAACGAAAAACAGATGAGATACTTTGGAAGCTGTTTAGAGTACTATGCGGATAAAGGACATGGTGCAGAAGACGATTGTTCATTAGCTGCAATCTATGATTTGACGCGTTCAGTTCCTGAAGTGAGAATACCATGTGAAGAAGCTATCAAATTATGGGAAAGAACATTGCAGGAGCGCAATGAAGTTGTTCGTGATTACGAGAATCGAAAAAACGGGCTTTTAGATAGTATGGCTCAGGTTTATAGCAGTACTGCTTTCAAAGGTGGTGCTGGAGTGAATATGGATCAATGGATGGAGGCCCACGAAAAATTTGAAGAACAGAAACGAACATTAAAAACAATTGTCACTAATGAAAACGAGAAAATAGTATTTTATGAGAGACAATTAACATTTTATTCTCAATATATTGATGGTTTCTCAGAAGAAACCAGTGTATCTAAGAAATTGCAACCACAGCAAGTTGATGATGTGTTGATGGTGGCAGATGAAAAATTCGCAAAGTTAAAACTATATCGTCAAGACTATCAAAAGAAGATGGCGGTATATAAGCAGTTAAAAAATGATTTGGAAGTTACAGCTAGGGCCATAGATGATGCTTATGATGAAGCTAAAAGACTTGCAAAATTGGATAGAGCAGATGCTGATACCACAGATGACTTGATTAGGAGTGCAAGAGAAAAACATCAAGTAACAAAAGTGGATTATGAAAAGGCGGCTCAGGAATATGAGTCGGCTAAAGGTATATATGAAAAGGCTAAAACAGAGTATTTTAGAAATCAAACTTCGGCATCATTGGATTTTTGCTTTCCAAACAGACAAGGTCACCCTTTGAGTGGAAGACAAGTGCAGAATCCATTTAATAACAATCCTAATGCTTCGGGAAGTGGCCCATCAGGAACGGGTACTAGAAGAAATGATGCGACAAGAAGAGATGATACTACTCAATTAAGTCGTAAAAATGGGCGAGATAATAAACAGCAATCATCGGAATCAGATGATACATATCACAGAAGTGGTCGACTTCATATAGATATCGGGCCATGGTTCTGGTAGAAATTTTGTAAGGGGGGATACCGTTATGAGTGGACCGAAATTGAGCGCAGCAGAAATTGAGCGAAGAAGGCAGGAGCAGTTAGAACGTGAAAGACAAGAAGCGTTGAGAAGACTTCGTGAAGCTCAAAAAACATATAGACTTGCGTGTGATAAGATAGAGGACACAAAACGGTATGCCCTTTCGCTTTTATCTCAAATTGATGATATGTATAGAGGAGATGCAAGAAAAGCAGCAGATGCTATCTTGTCTACACTAAAAATTATAACTATTTCAGATGATAAAGATACACAAGCATATCTTGCGGCGGCAGGGGCTATGGAAAATGATGCACAAAAGGTAGTATCAGATTTAGATAGAAGCCTTAGTGTGTTTTTGTCTCGAAGTAAAGCGGATCAGAAACTGACGAAGGCAGACTCTGTTCATCAGTCGTTTCAAGCGTATATGAGTTTGTCAAATGATCCGATAGATGTATCAACAATTGATTTCAAGATTAATTATGATAGAAATCAATTGTTGGATAAAATTAACCAGATACTTATTCATTATAAGTGGGTGAGTGTTCATGGAAAAACAGATTTAATCAGACAGTATGCTGTAAAAGCTGAAGGGAAAATACAATCTGTCGTTGATAATAAACGACTAAAGGATTCTGATGTTGTCAATCAGGTTCAAAGTGTTATTAATGAGGAAGCAGATATTATTCGAAGAGAAACAGAAATTACAGCACTGTATGATGATTATGTGGCAATAGCAACTATGGCTGATGTTATTCCAAAGAATCCATCGGATTTTGCAGATGCACAAGCAATAAAAAAAGATATTGCAGATCTAAATTGCAAACTTCGCAAGAAGGATGAGATGGATTATATTGCTGATCAAATTAATGATGCAATGATTAGTCTTGGGTATGGTCTTGTTACATCCAGGGTATTAACACGTAAAGATCAAAGCGAAATGGATTGTAGTCTTTATCAAGCTGATGATGAGACTGGAATTGCAATATACACAGATCAAACCGGAGCTGTAATGATGAGAATGACAGTTTTGGGCGATGATTCAGATATAACAGAAGATGACAGAGATTTTTCACTTCAGCGTCAAATTGATTTTTGTGCCGGACACGCAGATATTGTCGATGCTTTGGCAGAGCGGGGAGTCTATTTAAAGCAAAAAAGTTATCTAGAACCTGACAAAAAACATACATATAAAGTAAATATGAACGCTACAGGTTCGACAGTCCAGAAGGATGCGAACGGCCAGACAATTCTAAAGAAGGATAAGGTCGATAGGAGGAAGCGTCGTCGTGCAAACAAGAAGAAAGTGCGAGCAATGTAATACGCTTAATGATGATAAACAGATATATTGCGTGAATTGCGGAAAATATCTTAAAGGGAAAATAGTAAAAAAAGATAATAAGCTGACGATTTGGGGAATAGACGATTCGCCAGCAAGAAATCATAATACTCAGAGCAAAACACAAAATAGTATAGTGCAAAGAGGTGGAAAAAAAATAGTTGTATGTCCCGAGTGCTCAACTCATTTCAATGTGATGGATGGAGTTCTTCCTCTTTCGTGCTCCGCATGCGGTTATTTCTTTCAAGCAGGAATTGATAAGATTATTTATGAATCCGATTTGAGAAATACTAAAAGGGTAGATAAAGGAACAGACGCTCAGGTTACGAATCATGTGTCTGATAAAACCAGTACCGTTAGAAACCAGGGCGGCCCGTTGAAAAGAGTTGCTAAGGACACTACATCTTTAAGGATTACTTCCATAACCTCGCATACACTTCTTCCGGAATTAATGAAAGAGGCAGGAAATATAATCGGAAAGAATGGCACAGTATTTCGTGGGTTTGTGTCAAATAAGCAAATTAGCATTTGGCATACAACTACTGGATGGTATGCAAGAGCTACTATCGGTACACCGTTATATAATGGCGTGCCAATGAATCAGGGGGTCCAAGTAAAACTGTCGGCAGGAGATCTCTTAGTGATTGATCAAGAACAATTTATGATTGAATTGTTTTAGACTAAATATTCTTGGGGAGAGAATGGCGATATGTTTAATGTTGGCGAAGTAATAAATACGGATACTGGTGAAGAAGTAAAAATTCTTCAGTTTCTGTCAGATATAAATGGAACTTCAGTATATAAGGTTCGTATAGATCAAGATACCCTTATACTGCGATGGTTCGAAAAAGAATTGTACAAAGATCATTTTATTGTTATTGAAAGAATATGCAAGGAGAAATGGCCTAAAGAGTTTGTCTTACCGGTAAAGGTGTTTCGGGTTAAGAATAAAGATGTCGATGGGTTTGGTTATATAGAACCATTTGTTTCTGAGGAGTATCGTGACGCATTTGACTATTTTAGAAGTTCAAGTGATAAGCAAGCTACAAGGTTCACGACCTATCAAGCAATGTTACAAGCATGCCTAAATATATCTGTATCCGTACAAAGGATGTTATTGAAAGGTTACAGCTTTAGAGATGGTATTCACCCAGGCCATTTTACAATACATCCAGCAACCGGGGAGGTATATATTATTGGCTTGGAAGAATTAATTCTTATAGGTTCGGAGGGAGCATATGGATACGGTCCCGCTAACAGATTGGTTCAGTATAGTGCACCAGAGTGCATAGAAACTAATCAATCAAGTATTGAATCGGATTCTTTTTCATTAGCGATTTTGTTGTATAGGTTGATATTTATTGACCATCCTTTTGAAGGCGCATTACGGGGGAATGTAGCTCTTATTACAAGAGATGTTAAAAAGCTTTTTTGGCGTGAAAAAGAAGTATTTCATCTTGATCCTAATAATGATAGTAATAGACCAACGGATATTTATGCACCGAATGTGCTTATAAAATGGAATACGATGCCGCTCGAATTAAGAAATTCGTTTATAAGAGTATTTACGGAAGGAATTCGCGATCCTCAAAAACGATTAATTGCGGGACAGTGGGTTCAAACTTTAATAAGCTGCAGAAACAAATTAATTCGATTAAATGAAAAAAGAGAACATTTTGTAAACTTTGAAGATGTTCGTACGATTCCACCACGTTGCCTTGGACTTAAGGTGGATGGACAGAAGATAGCATTATATCCTCAAAAGGCGATATATAGTTATAGTATAAGGGCTGGCATGAAGCATGACTCGATAATTGCTGGAGTTTTATATCGGAGAGACATAGATTCGCTTATGATAAAAAACATGACTGCTGATGTTTTTCGCGTATGGTCGCCAGAAACAAAGCAAGTTTCCACTCTGACAAGTGGGGATGAGTACCCACTATCACCAGGTGTAATGATTGAATTTCAGAAAGAGAATCCTCGTATTGTAGGCGAAATCTTTGATGTCAGAATTAGAAAAATAGATTAGTTTGATCTAAGACTTTGAACATGTATGGGGAATTGAGATGAATAAAAAACTTTTAGTCGCAATTATTATGATAGACGTATCGCTTGGTCTGCGGAATAAACAAAATGTAGAAGAAGCAAACAGATGCTATTCGAGAATAGTTACAAATCTCGAGAATATGCAAAAAGAACATTCTGAATTGGAAGTGAAAATAGCTACTATGCTAATCGGTAGTCGGGTACGTTGGCACTTGGAACCAACTGATATCGAGAAGTGTAAAATGGAATTTTTCGAAATGGAAGAAGCGACTGCTGATTTTAGGGGGGCATTTTTAGAATTGCAAGATAAATTAAGTAGACGTCAGTATATGGCACATTCCGGTAAAATCGCAGCTCCATTCATTGCATTAATAACAGGAGGTACATGTTTTTCAAAATTCGATGAAGAAATTAAAATGCTACATAATAACGGATGGTTTTGTAATGCGTCTCGAGCAGTCGGTATCATTGGAAGATCATTAACTGATTTTGATAGAGAAGATTGCAAGCCATTTGTAGGGGATATAGAGAATATTTTTCAAAGAGAATCCGAAATACAAGAGTTTCGTGTTATTACTTTGGGTCCTGGCACTGGTCGAAAATACGATAGCGAGCCGCCTAAAGTACAAGAAACAGATGAATCTTCTTTTCTGTTAGATGATCTCTTTGGTGGAACGTATGATGAAAAATCTTGGACTAATATATTCGACGATGACAAGAATATGTGGCAATAATTGAGAAAAGTAATATGACAATTGATAGTAAAAAAATTAGAAAATTTACCTATAGCTATATATGTGGATCGTGGAATCGTATGTTTGGTGGTGTGATTTGGAGCGAAAACGAGGAATATCTTTTTACCTATCTATATAATTACTACAACCCAAATCCCCATGAGCTTATGGTTGCTACTGAAGTAGAGAAAAAGAAGGTAGAGAGTATTGTTAATGAAATAATTCAGAACAATTCAACACCAAAGGCTGATCAGCTTTCTGATGATGACACAAATACAGTTTCAAATAATCTCGATTTTTTTTGTGATTTTGAATCGGATTATATGGGATATGGAGAATGTACGGTAATTCATGATGAGGGAAAAATGACTCTTTCACCCATTGATGAAATCAGTGTCCAGGCATTAGATAGTAGTATAAAAGGAATGAGTTCAGACAGAAAGAACTTGATTAAGGCGCTAAATGATGAAACTGATGCCTTAAAAGTGTGCTCGATTGATATTAGGGAAAAAAGAAAATGGTTATATTCTGTTGTATATGACAACATTGCGGATGTTTATTTTGTCTATAATCAAGAAAAACCATATGGGGATATTAGAATAATAAAAAAACAGTTCATAGAAGATATGATAGCCGTTTTTCAGCAGAGAACTGATTTTTCAAATGTGCCTACGCATCTTGAGATTAACGGAGAGTGCTTTTTGTTCGGAAGTGGGACTGAACAAAAAGCAATTGAGGCGATTATAGAGGAAATTTACAACAATGATAATCGTGATATTTTATCCCCAACAGGATTGGTTAAAGTCGCTATTATAAAGCAAAGGGTTGTCATTGAAGACATAGTATTGTTGCTGATTGGGAAGAATCCTAATATTATAAAAGTTCTTTTGAAAAATGGGGATGTATTCTTCTCAAAAAAAAGCGATTTAATTACGGTGCATAATCCGCAAGTAAGAGAACTGGAAATGATTAATGAAGAAAAGGGATTTGCTTTATATAAGAGATGGAATGTAAACTGGGTAAAATATTTAGAACAACATTTAGCAGCCATTAGAAACTGGAAAATGAAGTCTAATCATGATGTCAGAGGAGAAATGGTGAATGTTTATTATTTGGCAAATGATCACTTGGCTAGGTTAGGGGCTTATTCAGAAGGAATATTAAATTGGTTTCCAGAAGATGAAAATGCCGTGGGTGTTCTGGAGGGCATGATGAAATATAATTCTTTGTTTTGGGAGTAGGTTTGATATTTATGTATGTGGATAGATTACTATATCCAGTTACTGCATTGGGGCCAGGGGATAGGATTGCCCTCTGGGTGGCGGGATGTAAGAGACAATGTAAAAAATGTGCCAACCCAGAATTGTGGGAAAGGCAAGAATATCAAAGAATAACATCACAAAAACTTATTGAAACAATTAATAGTGTGATTGGAAATAACATTGATGGAATCACTATTACTGGTGGTGAGCCTTTTGATCAGGCTGTAGAAATTTACGAAGTAATAGACGGATTACCAGAGACAATAGATGTCTTGATTTTTACCGGTTATAAATATGAAGAATTGCTCGAAAGAGAAGATGCAAGAGAATTATTATCAAGAGTTGATGTTTTAATAGATGGAGAATATGTTGATGGGTTAAATGACAACAAATCTGCGTTAAGAGGTTCGATAAATCAACATATTTTGTATTTGAACAAGGAAATTCAGCCGAAATATGAGGAATATTTAGCTGAAGGAAGAAAGATACAAAATTTTGTTTATGACTATAAAACGGTTTCCGTAGGAATTCATAATCGTAGTTTATAAACGCGAAGAGGTGTGGACAATGCTGGAAAGAGGAAAATGGCAAAAAGAACTATTGGTTTTTAATAGACTGGTAAATACCATTGTTTTGACAGGTAATGTTAACGATCAATATCCTATTATTAACGAAAAGGAGCAGAGGATTCAGGGGTTCTGTTCTTTAGATGTGTACTTGGCCAGAACAAGTCAGAGTTTCGGATATCAAGGTGTTGTCTGTTATGACCCTGTTGAGGGATTTCATCATGTTCATGGCTTACAGTTAAAAGGGAATGTTATTTCTGAAATTGAAAGAATCACACAGGAAGTTAGAAATGAGAACCGCGATCAGCAAAATAATTCGCTGAATCTGACGAGAAGACAAAATGCACAGGGAGATGTATCTCTTATTCCAGATAGCTTCCAGGATGCGGCGCATATTATCAATTTGTTATTATCAAGATGTAGCTTTTCTGTTTCTGTAATCATGAGCTTTTCATCAAGAATGATGGCGCGACCGGATGACTTGGATACAGATGAAAGAATGACTTTTATGTATCTGCAGAATGGTGCTACAAATGCAAAAAAGAATAGAGCAGGTGATTTTTCGAATCCCGATGCGAGTAAGCCAATTATTCAAAATCAGTTGTTTTTAATTGCAGATAAGCTAAATGACTTGCCGGCATGGTACTCACTGACACATCCTGCTTTGAAAAATATAAATATTCCTAAGCCTGATTATCGAATGAGAGGGCAGATTATTAGTAGTTATGCTGCAAATTTCCCAGGATATTCAAATGCTACACCTGATGAACAGAAGATATTTAACGATACTTTTGTTGGTTCTTCAGAAGGATTTTCGACTCAGGACATTGCGAGAGTATTCCAAATTGCAAGAATGAATAATCAGGATATTAGAAGTATTGATAAGGCAATTATGCTTTATAAACATGGTGTTCAGGATAATCCTTGGCTTAAATTAGATGTGAAGCGTTTATCTGAAGCAGAAGAATTTGTTAAGAGAAGGGTATTAGGACAAGATCCAGTTGTAAAATCTGCAGTTGATATTGTGAAGCGCGCAGCAATGGGAATGTCGGGTCTTCAGCATTCGGGTTCATCATCAAAACCGAGAGGTATTTTATTCTTTGCCGGTCCGACCGGTACTGGTAAAACTGAACTAGCAAAAGCTTTGACGGAATTAGTATTCCTTGATGAAAGAAATATGATTCGATTTGATATGAGTGAATACCGTCAAGAGCAGTCAGATCAGCGATTGTTGGGGGCTCCTCCAGGATATGTAGGATATGAAGCTGGTGGTCAGTTGACGAATGCTATGAGAGAACATCCTTTTTCTGTTCTATTGTTTGATGAAATAGAAAAAGCTCATCCTTCTATTATGGATAAGTTTTTACAGATCCTTGAAGATGGAAGAATTACGGACGGCAGAGGAGAAACGGTATATTTTCAGGATTGTTTAATTGTATTTACTAGCAACTTAGGAATTACAATGCCTTCTCCTGAAAATCCGTCAGTACGTATTCAAAATGTAAGTTATGAAAATGATAAGGATTATGAATCCGTTCGAGATAAGGTGCTTTCTGGAGTCAAGCATTATTTTAACGATGAACTTGGAAGACCAGAACTATTAAACCGAATTGGAAATAATATCCTTGTATTTGATTTCATAAGAGAAGGCAGTATAGAGCCTATTCTTAAAAAGCAGATAAGAAATATTGCAACGAATCTGTGGGTTGAGAAGCATATTAGACTTACTGTGTCGGAAGGTGCAGTCAATGACCTGAAAGAATTTGCCAAAGCCGACTTGCCGAAAGGACAAGGTGGTCGAGGTATCGGCAATATGGTTGAAGAAATGTTAATAAATCCGCTTGCAAGATATATGTTTGATAATGCCATTATGAGAGATACCAGTATTTTAGTCGAACATATATGGAAGCAAAGCACCGAAGTAAATATTAGTGCAAAGATAGTTGGTTAAATTATGGGTAATAGTAGTTCGCAGGGAATGCGTATGTCACTTCCGCCAGGAACAAAGGTTTGTGGTGAAAGAGGAACATATATAGTAAAAAATTTTATATGTATGAGCACCAGATCGACGACCGTTCTTTGTGAGACAGGGAATGGAAGTGTTTATAGACTAAAACTATATAATGGTCAACATTGTGTTGATGGCGTTCTTCAAAGGAAAACAAGAGCTGTGGTTACGAAGGGCGTTATATCTCCCGTTGACATCGGAGAGTTTGGTGGTTGTCCGTTTTCTGTTTATCAAAATGTGAACGGGACAGATACTAGCAAATATCCTATTTCATTAGATATTCTTGTTCAGAAGATAATTCCACAATTAGCATATGTAATGAACCAATATCATAGCAATAGGATATTACTGAGAGATATTTCTCCGGAAAACGTTTTGTATAGAGTGCAGGAGCAACAGATAGCATATTGTGGATTTAACAATATGGCAGTACTTTCAGATAAGGCGACAATCACAAAAGCAAATGGATATGGACAACATCCAAGTTTTATTGCACCAGAAGTGCCCAAATATGGTTATAGTACATGCTCTGACTACTATTCTTTGGGAGTTACAATACTTTCAATGTTGCTTGGAAAAAATCCTATGCAATCAATGAAATGGGATGAAATACAAAAATATCTGGCAACGGGGGCAGTGCCGGGTATTAATGTTAATCATCTTAGAAATACTCCGTATGATTTGTATAGTGAAGAAGATAAAGTGATGTACTTGGTGTTAGGCTTAATATTACCAAATCCAAGCGAACGTTGGGGATATGGAGAAATCAGATGTTGGTGTAATGGACAGCATATCCCGCTTACTCGAAAAGGCGGAAAAATTGTATATCAGTACAATGAGCCTTTTGTTGTTGGAAATCATAAGTGTTGGAATTATCAGCAGTTAACACAAGAAATAGCAGCTGATGCTGGAGCATGGAATGATACAACATATATCAGATTAGATAAATTCGCGAAGCAACAAAATATTAATATTTGGAAGCAGATTTCTGATGCAAATAAAGATAAAGGAGTGACGTCAAAAGGTCGAATCTTTAGAGCAATATACGGAATTAATCCAGCATTGGATGGCTTTTGGTGGTCTGGCAAAAAATATGCAGATACGTCGGATCTAATACGGGAAGCGGCAACAAATAAGATGGTTGCAACGATTCTTTCTGAAATATTAAAGACACGTAGCGTATCGTTTTTTCTTAAAATGAGAAAACGAATTTCACCTATTTCTGAAACCGAGATTTCGGAAATGGAACAAATTGAGCAGTGGGAGATTTCTGAGCCTGGAAAAGGTGTTAATCGCTGTATTATGAAATTTTCGAGTAATGCACAGGCTAGATCCTTCTGGATAGGTGGAAATGAATATAAGAATATAGATCAATTACTCACTAATTATGCTAATTCGGGTTTACACCTTAAAAAGATTAGTTGTGAAATACTTAATAATAAGAATTTTCAGGCATGGTTGTGGGCAAATGGAAAGGAAGATGCTGGACGAGCTGCTCAAAAAATGGGATCCGCTCACCCGGAACAGGCGTTTTATTTACTGTTAAAAATTGCTGAGAGTGTAAGTAAGTCTGAAGAAAGTAAGAAGGTGGCGAGAAAGATTTATCTTACATATGGTGAATATGCTCCGGTATATTGGCTCAGTGAGAAAATCAGTAATTATAAAATGGTTTCAATTGGTGATCAAATTTTATTCGATACCTTTAGAAATGCACGATTTTCATTAAACGATTCAATTGACAGATTAAGTAGTAAGGCAAGTCAATTGGTTTCGGATTATCAACACTTTGTGTCTAGAACAGCCAAAAACCAGCTAGAAGTAGAATGCGTTGATTTTGAATTCTGTGACTTTTCATTTTACCCATTACGAGAAGATGGTTTTTTCTGTTGCAAGTGGGAGAATGATCTGGAGGTTACACCAGCTTTTTTAAGGACTATTGGAGAAAATATTCAAAAAAAAACACTTGATGTCTGGAAGGAAAAATCGGTAAAGGATATTGACGAAAAACTCGATAGAATTATTCGGGGTTTGCCAGTATATGGAACGGACTCTCCGGAAAAACCGGCCTACATTGGACAATGCAATAGTAATATGGTTGCGTCTATTGTATCTATGATAGGCTTCGCCGTAATTCTTTTGTGGTTCGCACATTATTCGCTAATTGGATGGGGAGCATTTGTCGTGGCAGTAATATTTCCGATCAGTATGTTGTTTTGGTATTACCAAAAGAGAGCCCGTGCAAACTATTACTTTGATAAAAAAAGTTCACATGATAATAAGAGGGATGTTTATCAAAATCTTAAAGATGGATTAAGTAGGCGAGCTGATGAAACTGTAAATAGAATTAGTAATAATTCAGCCCGTACAGTAGTACCATTTCAAAGCACATCAAACACACTAGTAGATCAAGCGGCAAACATTGATGGATTAGTGATAAGTAATTTTTTGCTTTTCTTAGGAATCATATCATCGATTGGAGCTTTTTCAATGTGTTGCTTATATTCTAAGGGATTATTTTATGTCATAGTAAATAGTATTTTGATTGGATATTTAGTCATTACAAATCGAATCAATACCTGCACACGATGGGCCATTTCTATCGGGCTTCTGCTCATACCTCTAATTGCTAATCTATATTATCTGGGAGCGGTTGCTGTGTTCTTTTTAGAGGCCGCTGTTGGATTTTGTGTGTGGGTTATGAATAATAACTCATAGGTGGAAAGGAGGATGGCATGGAGACAAAAGAGTTAGAAAATAATCTAAGGGCTTTAGATCAAACAGTTCTTGCTTTGGGTCAAACTATTCAAAATATGAGAAATAGTATATCTCAATGTTATTCACAAGCTGATAGTTTAGAAAGTCGAGCGCAGATGCTTATGTCTATGGCCGCAAGTGAAGAAGACCAATCAGCAGCTGCACAGATGTATAGTCAAGCATCTGCATGTATGAACCAGGCTAATGCATATAGAATGCAGGCAGAACGCCTCCAATCACAAATAGGTGGGATGATTTCCGAACTGGGTGGGTACAAGTCAGAATATCAGAGTTATATGTCAGAAGGACAAAACAATCTTGCCAATTTACAAATTGCAGCAGATCAACTGAGCAATGTTGCTAGTGCTAGGTATGGTGCTGCTAAAATTAAGGAAGCACTTGCGGCAACAAGGCAGCGAATAGTATATAATCAAAATCTTGTTAATGGTTGCCAAAAGCGTATTAATTGGATTGAACAGATTTGTGGTTCATCTGGCGATAGTTATACAAGAGTGAGAAGAAGATAATTTTTAGGAGGACAATATCATGGCAAATATGGATACTTATGTAACAAAAGGACAGACTGATGTACAGGATAAGTTACAAAAAGCTACAGATGATGTGCAGAGAATGGGTGATGATTTCCAGGAGACAAAAGAAGGATTGTCCGGAATGCCTGGAGGATTGGATTCAGATATTGCAGCTATGATTGAAGCTGCAAGAGATCAGGGTAAAGCTGAGGCTGAAGCAGATATCGAAGGTGTTAAATCTTCTGCTGTTGCGGACGCAAAGGCATCTGCAGATACTATAAAGACTGATGTTACTCAGAAAATTAATGATAATGCAACTGCAAAATCAAAAATGGAGGGTATTAGTAGCAAGTACGGAAAATCTGCAATGGATCGTGCTGCAACAGCACTGGATCAGAACACTGATCAGGGAAATGATCTTATGCAGATGCTTGATGATGCAATGCGAGATGCGGATCAGGCTATTGAGGGAGTAAAAGGAAATCTTTAATCGAAACGCGGGAGATGTAGGCTATGGGAACAGAGTTTTTTACATTAAAAAAACTGCCAGATTTGACTTTGGCACAATATAGTGCAGAGGAGAGTGGTGGAGTTGATGATGTCATTAAACAGCACTCGTCATTTTATCGTCAGATAAACCGAAAGGGACAGCTTTTTGGAGAAGTGTACCATTTGATTTACATTTATTCGCCTGAAAAACAGCCGGGAAAGAGGTTGCAGGTATACTTCAGAGCTGATGGAGATGAGAACGGTGTTGGCCCGGCATGTATGAATCAATTTATGGATGCGGCACCATTGTCTACATATTTTCATTTTGAAAAGGAAAGACCAGATATTAATCCAGCATTTCGTTATAGAGCCACCTTGGCAAAACAAGATGGCTTTGTGTCTTCATCACAGACAGAAAATGAAATGGGATATTATACCGTTAATCCGTGGAAGCCAAACGATAAAGCGAGATTAATGGGATTGTTTCGAATGATGCAACAACTAGGGCATTCAGTTGCGTATGTGGTAACAATGAATGCCGTAGACAGATCTGAGAGAATGAGAAGTTCTTTCCGTCAACAGATACAGTATATTCGAAATGCACAAAAACAAAATCAAGGTATCAGAGATGAGAATGCGGAGCAATGTGTCAGAATTTACGATAAGTTATTTGAAAGTTTAAGAAGCAATCCACATTTTCGTTGTAGGATAAGTGCATATGCAAATCATCCCGACCTTGCAAAGATGATTCTTGATGCAGCAGCCTCTGAGGCCGTGGAAGAGGGAAGCTACACCATATTAACAGAAGATGGAAAGTTTCAGCCTTTAATTCCAGAGAGAAATGTCCCTGAAATGTGCAATGAGAACACACCTAGGGGAATGAGAGAATGGAATAGTTTATTCTTGTTAAAGGAATTGGTTCCTTTTGTGATGTTCCCGATTTTGTATCCGGGTGAAACTATCGAGATACCAAAAGAATCGGCTCCAGTTTATGAAAAAACAGGTTTATATTTAGGTGTTGATAATAACGGCTATGATGTATATTTTCCACTTGGACTGTTGCCTAAGCACGCATTGCTAGCAGGCGTGCCGGGTAGTGGAAAAACATACAGCATGTTACATCTGTCATCACAGCTTGCAGGTAGTAAAAATGACATTCCGATTTTGGTATTAGAGCCGGCCAAGAAAGAATATAGAGCCTTGGCACATAACGCGGATCTACCTGAATTAGTAGTGTTTTCACCTGGTGCACCAGGTTCATTTCCATTAAGAATAAATCCGTTTGAGTTCCCAATTGGACTTAAGCTTTCTGAGCACATTACGGCTTTAAATCAGGTTTTTGAAGGGGCATTTGATTTGACGCCGCCTATGCCGTTTTTGGTTTCTGAATCAATCGAGCAGGTTTATCGTGATCATGGTTGGTATCCATTTGAAATTAATGACGGTGAGCACACTTATCCGAGTATTAGAGAATTATATGATAAGATCGCAGAATTATTAGATGCATCTGATTATGCACCAGAAATAAAGAGTAATTTGAAATCTTGTCTGCAAGTACGAATTGGTTCTCTGGTTACACGAGAAATGGGTAATGTCTTTGACGTTCCAGGTTCAACTTTTGCACCAGAAGAATGGCTCAAGATGAAGTGCGTAATTGAGCTGGAATCTTTAGGACCGGATGCGGCAAACTTTCTTACATTGTTACTGCTCACAATTATTCGAGAATTATTGAGACAAAATCCAAAGGCGAGTAAAGATAAGCCAAGGCACGTAATTTTTCTTGAAGAGGCACACAATTTAATCGGTCCGACTACAGTGTCAAATGCAGAAAATGGCGATGCCAAGGTTGCTTCCACAAAATATATCGTGGATATGTTAGCAGAAGTCCGAGCACTGAGGGAGGCAATTGTAATTGCAGATCAGTTACCGACTGGACTTGCACCACAGGTTACAAAGAACACATCTTTAAAAATCGGCCACAGGATTACGGCAATGGACGATAGAGAATTGTTAGCATCAACGATGTCTGCGGATGGTGTGCAGCTAGAAAGAATGGCTATGTTTCAGCCGGGTCATGCTTTGTGTGCATATGAGAATGTTCAAAAACCATTTGAGGTTCAGATTTCAGAGTATAAGGCAAATTCTGAATCGCCAGATAATGCAGAACTTTTCGATTTGTTGAAAATCCGACCTGTTTATCAATCGATAATGGAACAGGATTGTTCAATAATGGAAAAAAAGTTCAGCGTTAAGAAGCATGCGATAGAAACTGACATTCAATTGATTGAGAAGGGCATTGAAAGTATTCAGCATGATTTAGATTACTTGAATTCAAAGAGGGAAGAACCAACTCCGGTAGAAAAGGCTACATTACGTGGGAAAGAACTGCAGCAAGAGAGAAGAATCAAAGAACTATCAGTAAAATGGTTAGAATTTCTTTTAGAATATATGGACTATTATAAAATGAATCGTCTTCATGCGCATCCTTTTGGAAGCAGCAATATTAAAAGGGAATTTTCTGAATTTCAAAATGTATTGCATCGCTATATGGATCCGACAGATTTTGAAGGAATTCAGACTCGCGCGGGACGAGGCCTTCAGCAGTTCGTAGAAAGCTTAAGAAAATAAGGGTGATGAAATATGGCACTAGATTCCTTAAAAAGTAGTGTATCTGAGTATAAAGATAAAAAGATTGATTTGACGACTCAAAAGGATGATTTGACCATAGAAATAGAAAAGGCCGATGATCTGGTTTCTGGTGCTTCGAGATTGGATGAGAGTGTTCAGAGAGAGATTAAGAAAGTTAGAGAAAGCTTTGACGTTCATGAAGAAGAATTGCTCGAGAAAAGTGAACAACTTGAACAAGAGCGACTGGATATTAAACGTCAGATTGACAGTGAACAACAGAAATTATCAACTGTTCAAAAGAAAATAGATGGGCTTTCAGGGAAAAAATATACTGGTGGAGTGGATGCTGTATCGAAAAAATGCGATGATTTGCTGGCCGAGTTAGATGATATGCTTGCTGAGATAGAGGCGGACGGAGATGGAATTGGAGGCGCGACTGATACTCTAGGGAAATCGAGTAACATCATAAAAATAGACGGTGATTCTTATCGAGTGGACGATAATGGAAAACCTCACATGAAACGGGGCGAGGACAAAGAATATCATGTGTTACCAAATACAAAGTATGTTGTGAATGGTTATACGTACCAGTCTGACGACAAAGGCAGAATTATTCATGTTGAGGGAAATCTTGTTGTTAAAGATGGTGAAAGGGCATCGTTAAATGCGAAAGTTGCTGATATGGGAGATAATGATCAAAGAGGACATATTATCGCAGATATTTTTGGTGGATCAAATCAAAATGATAATCTAGTGGCGCAATTACAGCCGGTTAATCAAGGCTCGTATAAAATTTTAGAGAATTGCCTCGCAGATTTATCTCGTTCACAAAATCAAGTGCACGGAAATTATACGATTGAATATGGCGATAGTTCTAGCAGACCTTCGGCTATTACTGTGAATTATTCGATTAATGAGGGAGTACCAATGTCTCAGCTTGATACTTTTTCAAAACTAGGGTTACAAGATACGGAGAGCTTTACAGAATTTGAAAATAATCTTGTTGCCTTGCGGGAACAAGGGCACAGTGTGGAATGCAATTATAGTGTTGTGTTCAGTAATGATCATGACAGGTGCTGGTTAATCGTGGAGCATATGGTTGATGGTGGATATCCAATATCAACTCAATTCTTGTAGGAGGTACAGGATGGAAAAATTCGTAGAAGAAATATTTAATCTTTTAATAAAGATTTTACCTTCCGATTGGGGAAAGGTAGTATTACATATTACCTTAGGAAAAAATAATCAGTCAGTGTGTTTTTTTGTAAAAGATAAGTCCTCAGATAAATATTATTCGTTTGTGGATTTACAGAAATTAGGTATTTTTTCGAAATTTGAATTTCAAAATGTGAGTATGCAGATCGGAACTACGTCACGAGAATATCAAAAGACATTTGAAAAAGAATGGGCTGGATATACGCTTGTGGTTCTGAGAGATGGTAAAAATTTTATTGATTTTGAATATGAATACAATCTAAACACATTGCCAGTAGGATGGGATAAGAAATATTTAAATTAGAAAGCCTATGGGAGGTGAAGAGTCGTGGGTTTCGATTCTTTGAAAAGTTCTGTAACTGAATATAGCGATAAGAAACAGGAGTTAGTTAAAGAACGTCAGTTTTTTGATTCGGAACAAAGCAAGGTAGATTCGTTGTCGGCTGTTACGTCCCATTTAGACTCATCAATTGTTTGTGCTATTCAGGGAATTCAAGATGAGTTTTCTGTGGAGAGAGAGGGATTAGATCAGCAGGCTGATAGTTTACAACATGAAAAGGACGAATTAACAAAACGAATAAGTGATGAGCAGATAAAACTAGATACGGTGCAAAGGAAAATAGATAGTCTGACTGGAAAAAAATATACGGGAGGATTAGACGCGGTATCTCAAAAATGTGACTCTTTACTTGCTGAACTCGATGAAATGTTAAAAGATATTGATTCGGATGGCAACATAGGATCCGGCGGTGGGATAGGAGCAGATATTTCCGTAAACAATCTAGACAACAAAAGAGAGGCAGATAAAGGTGGAGCAAGTGGTGGATTTTTTTCAAAACTGTTTTCGAGGAATCAAGCTACTCCGAGCGGACCTAAGTTTGGGAACTTTGATTTAGCGCCAATACAAAATGGATCAGATTTTTTTGTGAGGGGAACGAATTACGATCAATTTATATGTGATTATTATAATTCAGAACAGTCGACATATGAAAGCCTAGGGAAGAATGAAATTATTACGACAGTGTCACCTGGAAATATTGAGGGAATTCATTTGGGAAAAACGGAGGTGGCGGATGGTTCAATTTTTTGGAGTCAACATGAATCGGGAGGAACCAGAGAATCGTTTGTGGAAATTGCGTCGCATATTCCTGAAGTCGAAAGCTTGTTACATGCAGGTTTATCATTGGATGAGATAAGAGATAACCCATCTCTTGAACGGTGTGTAGATATATACTTTGAACCATCAAATATTCCTAGAGTTATTCAAAGTCACGGGTATTATGAATTTGATAGCAATGGGCGCCATAGAATACTAGCAGCTCGTGAAGCTGGATATAATATACCTGTAAAAATAGTGGGAGTACGAAGATGGAGATAAAGGAGCGAACTGGATTATGGATAATTTGTTAAAACAAACACCACAGGTGTTAGCAGATGAGAAAACGGCACTTTTCTCTTTGATTGATAGGTTTATCAAATCTGTTGAGATTTATAGGAAAGAGTATGATGCAATTACAAGTAATAGAAATGCTGATTTGCAGAAGCGAGAAAGTGATGGGAGAAATGCGCTAAATAAGCTTGCCCAAAACCAAGCTAAGGAGAAGCAGGATCTTTTGAATCGATTAAATGCATTTATTTCCGGAGTCAATAGAAATATTGAGTCTGCAAAGCAAAACACACACTCTGAGTTGGATGCGATTGAGGCAGATGTTGCAAAGTATGAGAGAAGTGAAAAAACATCTCTTGAACAGGCTTATCAAGCAGAACAAAGAAAAATTGATGGGTATAAATCCTTACGAAAACAGGTAAGAGATATCTACCGGGAAGTTGATACAATTCTCGGACAGACTTTTACGGGTAAAAATAAATTAGAGCAGATTTTAGCAAATCAGACAATTGATGGAAATGTATCTGGATTAAGTTCTGCTAAAAGTCTTTTAAGTTCAGGTAGTGTGACTGAAGCCAAAGAGCTGAGAGATGAAATAAAAAAAATCACAGAATCGCTGCCTAGAAAAGTTATTTTTAATGCAAAACGTACGAAACTGATTTGTCGATTGTCGGAATTGGATGCAAAGCTTGATAGTGCACAAAAAGTAGTTGAAACTCAATTTGTCAATGATCATAAGGCCCGTCAAGATGCAAGTCGCGAACGATGCAGAAATTATAGAACAGTATGTAATAATAAAAAAGAAGAATTGATAAATAAGCGCGATCGTTATATTGCTTCTCAAAACGAGGAGATGAAAAAGGCAAACGAAAAATATCAAAAAGACAGTAGTGCTATGAAATCTTCTCACACAAGTAAATATGATCAGCAATCAAAACATTATGCCACTCAGTTAGATGTAGCCAGAGCAAATTGGGATGATCAGTTAGTTCAGAGAAGTACTTTGTTTGTTAAACAGATGGAGGAAGAGTATCCTGCAAATAGATTTAATGGTTGGATGAGACAGTTTTGGATGCATCCTCGTAATGTTGAGGATTATAGTAAAATTCATTCCACACAAATGAACATGCTTATGGGTATTGCAGAGATCGATATTTCTGGATGGTATAAAGGTGGTTCTGCAGAAGCGATAAAGAAAGTATTGACAAAGTACATATGGTTATTTGGGACAAATAAAGAGGCTGCAACCAAGGCATATTTCCAAGGGAAGTGGACCCTTCCATATTGTATTTCTATTGAAAATGGAGATTCTATTCTATTGAGTTATGACAACCAGAGCGATGATCGTGTTAAGGCGATTGTAAATGCAATTGGAATGCGATTATTGCGTTCAGTACCGGCATGCATGATGCGTTTCCAGTTATTTGATGCGGATGGCATAGGTGCTTTTGGAAGATTAATGGCGTTGGATCCTGCAAATGGAAACAATCCAAGTGAACCTATAGTAAAAAGCATTGCGATTGGAGAAGGTGGAAAAGTTCATTCTTCTGATATTCCAAAACAGATTGAGGAAACAAAAATATTAATGGATGACCTGTCTACTCAATTGACAAACTATTCTTCGTTAAGAGAGTTTAATGATAGAAATCCATTAAGTAAGCAGATTTACAGACCAATCCTGATGATGAATTTCCCTTCAGGACTTGCCGAAAGTGAAATTAAAATGCTGAATGCAATGTCTATGAACTGTAGAAAGTGGGGATTTTCTATGGTACTGGCTCAGCCGGACAAGGAGAAGAATGCCATTAAACCAGAACTGCAGCGTTTCTTCAACGAACTCTATAAATCTGTTACATATATGCGTGTGGATAGCCAGACAAAATTCTTGAAAGTTGCAAATCCGGCTACATTAACAGAAAAGTCTGCAAAAATCTATTTGTACGGGCTTCCAGAAAGTAGTTCTATGGATACAATTGCGGCTGAAATTAGGGAGAAGAGTGTTGAGGCAAGTAGCGTTAAGATTAACTTTGCGGAGGCTAAAGGTATTTGCCCTGAAGGAAGCCAGAAATATAATCAGAAGGCAGATGCAGGTATTGTAATTCCCGTTGGTTACTTAGAAGGTGGTCAACCTTTTAAGATGCAATTTGATGACAAACATGTTCACTCTATCATTATGGGTAATACAGGATCTGGAAAGACAAACTTATTACACGTAATGATGACTAATCTTATGCTACGTTATGATCCGTCTGAGGTAATGATTTATCTGATTGATTTTAAGTATGGATTGGATTTTAGAGTATACACACAATATAATTTGCCGAATTTTAGGAGTATTAGTATAACTAATGATCCGGAATTTGCGCTTGCTATGTTAGAACATCTGGAAGAAGAACAGCGAAAACGAAGTGCACAGATGGGAAGCAGATATCAAAAAATATCAGATTACAACGCAGATCATCCTAATAATAAGATGAATAGAATTGTTCTGATTGTAGATGAATTGTATGAGTTGGTGAAACAGGCTCCTGATGAAATTCAGAAGAAAATCATACAGAAGATTGATAGTTTCGCGCACCAAACACGTGCATTTGGTTTGCATATGGTAATTAGCGGCCAGGATTTGGACAAAATTGACAAGTTTGAGACTATTAAGAACCAATGTACTACTAGATTGGCACTTCATTGTGAAGATGAGCAGGTTAAACTTTTAATGTCAGAGGAAGGTGTTGCCAGAATGCACACGATTGATTCTACAGATCAAGGTGCTTGTGTATTTTCACTTTCTGCTGGTAAAAATCCACAGATAGAACACACCGCATTATTAGTTTCAAAGCAACAAGACCGTTTTCTGCGGGAGATTCATGAACATTATTTGGCTCAGAAGCGTATCACTAATGTCAAGGTGCTTTTGACAAGAGTAAGCGATAATCCGAACCATAGATTGCAGATGTTTGTGGACAAAGGTATCTTGCCTGAAGCAGGTAATAATAAGATGTATGTTGGAGATCCGGTTTCATTGGATCGAGAACTGAATTTCCATCCACAAGAAAATGTATGGATTGCAGGTGGAAGTATTAGTGAGATGTCTAATAAGGCTGCAAATAGTTTAATGATGTTTTCTGTATTATCTATGACTATGGAAGCACTAAAAAATGGTAATACAGAAATCTATTGTACAAACTTTAATGACCATCCAATGAGAAGCGTTGAAGAAGAGGAGAATGACAGACTAGGACAGTTGACATCTAATTTTCCTGCAATTTATAAATATAATACGGGGAGTCAGTTTGTATCTTCTTTACAGTTCTTGCTCAATGAAATGGAAGCTCGTCAAAATGGAAGTAAACCAAAAACTAAAGCAATTTGGTGGTTTATTGCAAGACCAGAATTATTGAGTAATTCAACCGGTGCGGGAAATATTGTGATTGATTTAAAGGAACTTCTTCAGGAAGGACCAAAGAACAATATTCATGTTGTTATTTGGACTGGAGATGTAAAAAAAGCTCAGATGTTGCAGCTTAACAAATCGTTATTTAAAGAAAGAGTATGCATGGAAATGTCAACAGAGGAATCTAAGCTAGTAAATGGTGAGGATTTAAAGCCTATGCCGACTGGATTCAAGGCGGTTCTGATTGGACAGAATGCTATGCGATTTAGAATTTATGATCTTCCAGATGGAAAATGGATGAATACTTTGTTTGACAGGTTGAATAACATTTAAGCTAGTTGAGCGGGGAATACAGACGAAAAATGGGCTGATCCATTTTTCGTCTGTATTAGCAATGGGATAATTGCTAAATAAGTCTATACAAAAGGTGATTAGAATGGAAATGACACAGAAGGCGGTTGCAAAAGCTGTATCAACTTACGGGGCGCAAGTATTAAGTAAAAAAGATTTATTTTGTACATTCCTTAGTGATATGGTTCCAGAACATGTGGAGATGATGGAATTTATTAAGATGGTTTATACAGATGACCTTGGACATATCCTCAGTGAAGCTTCGCAAGCGCCATATAGTGATAAAGAAAAATATTATAGTGAAATAGATAGTTATTTGTTGAATAAAAGTGGGTTGATTGAACCAATCAGATCAAAATTTATCAACGTGTTTCGAAATGCATTTAGAAGAAAGACGGTAGAAGTAAAGAAATTTAAAGACTACAAACCTGCATTACGAATGCTTAAACAGGAATTTGGTCCATATGTACCGGATGATGTTATACAAGCATTCTTGGAGGAAAATAGATTATTCTATAGATTCAGTCTTACGGTTGATGATGTAAAACGTGATATCAAAAATGCATAAGTGAGTTTGAGGAGAGTTGGAATTATGGTGTCTCTGGAAAAGACGATATCAAAAGCGATAGCTATTACATCCCCAGAAGTCTTAAAAGATAAGACGATTTTAATGAATCTTATTGAGGATTTATCTCCTGAATTGGGAAGAGAGTGTTTAGAACTGAAAAGAATATATTCAGATGCTTTGGGGAAGCTATTATATTCTGCATATGGAACGAAGGATGGATTAAGAGACCCAGCATGGAAGGAGATAAAGACTATTCTTGATCACGAAATGTGTTTGAAGGAAACAAGACAAGAATGGTTTATACAATTGTTCTATAAAGCATTTTCAAATGGTTCATTATCAAATTATAGAAACATAACATCGAATAATACTTTATTAATTGATGATATTACCGAGAGCAGAACGGCGTTATTACGCTTATTATATAAAATGTCGATTTTGCAAAAAGGTATAGAGGATGCAGAACATGCAGAAGAGAATGGAGAAGTACTAAAAGCTATTCAAATCTATCAACGTTATTCGGACGGATCTTGCTATGAAAGAAAAGCCCAGTTGCGTCTTGGGCAACTATACGAATCGTTTCCGAAAGAAGCATATGTTCATTATTTAAGAGCAGCTGAGTTGGGAGATTCAGAGGCGGCATTCTGTGTTGCTTTCATGAGTGAGTATGGGGAAGGAACAGCTATTAGTACAGAACATGCAATAACTTATTACGCAAAGGCTGCTTCGGCAGGTCATAGAGGAGCGGCACACAATCTTGGCTTTTTCTATTATTCAGGTAATGGAGTTAAAAAGGATTTAAAACGTGCATACGAACTGTTTCTGTTTGCGGCACAAAAAGGTAAGGCTGATTCCATGCGTAATTTGGGTGTTATGTATGAAAATGGAGATTATGTAAAGAAAAATCTTGATACGGCATTGCGGTGGTATAGCAAGGCTGTTGAATGTGGTAATGCAGAAGCTGAAAAAGATTGCCAAAGAATAAGAAGACTAAAAAAGAAATCCTCATGGCTTAGATAAAAGCATATTTGTAGGATAATGTTAGGAGCTTAGCGTTATGAAAAAGCAATGTGTATTAAAGAATTTAAGAAGTGAAAAGGGGTATAAGTTACCAATCGATATTAGTCATAACTTGTTGAATAACATTAGGGTTTGGTGCATGAATAGCAAGGATAAAATGGCGTATTATATTGCACCAGATGTTATTGATTGTATAAATAGGGATGGATGGCCGGAGAATTTTACTGTTCATGCGGTTTATTACTATCAGGGGATTAAGCATGATATTAGTGAAAAAGATGTCTTAAGCACAATCCTTCCAGACTTAAATAATATAGTACTTGGTATGGAATGTAATGGATATATTCCTAATGATTTAACAAATCCTTCAAATAATGAGGCTCCATTATTGCTTACAGATGGGATTGATCATGACTCAGTAGATGATGGATCAGACGTGCTTGAAGAGGCATCAGAATACTTCTTTTATGATGAAGATCCAGAATTTTTTGATGCATCAGAAAAATATCATACCGTTGAACCTGATGCTGTATCTCAAGACATTAAACCAAGCAGAAATGATGATGTATTTGGAAATCAGAGAACATCAAATAATAAGCAAACTGCAGACAAAGACAAAAAAGCTTCATCAAAGGCTGGCGACACTCAAAAAAACAACGATGATGCCACAGGTGCTAGATCTTCACAAGCTGACTTTTCTGAAAAAAGTTCGTCTTCTAATAATAAGGCAGATGGGAAAAAGAATAGACATAAGGGATTAGTAATTGGTGGTATAATAATAGGAATCGTTATTTTGCTAAGCGTTGTGCTGTTAACTAACCGTAAAACGGACGATATAGAAACAAGCAAAGAGGATTCTTCACAAACTACAGGGATTGATTTTAAGGAATTGTTGTCTCGAGAAACTACAGAAGAGATTAATGATGTTTTTATCAACGACTTTGATGGAAACGGAAAAGTTGAAGCATTTGCAACAACAGTAGATTCTGATTATTCGGATTATAATAACTTGTGGTATATCTCAGAACAAGGGGCGACTATAGTTGATGAAGTTGGAATGGTACCACAACTACTTTTCACAGATGATGGAATAATTCTTGTTCCATGGCGTGCTGGATATGGTGCTACTTTATGTTATGGATTATACCATGGTCAGGTTAAGAAGTTGGATTTTTATAAAGCTAATATTTTTCAGAGAGAAGAAAATGACACCATTTACGCTGTTGAAGAATACTTTACGGCTGATGGAGAGTATCATAAGAATATCGCATGTGAATTTGATCCGACCGCATTTGAATTAGTTTTGACAGAAGATTTTTATGAAAGTAATCCTGCTGAGGATACTGATTTTTGTTGGAATAGGGAGACTCCAGAGGTGTCTGATAATCAAGAATTTGATACTGAGAGTCAGGAGAAAATAAATCGTATAGGTAATCAGGATTTTGAAGGATCCGATTTATATCAGACAGCAGTTTCTTCGATTCCAGGCACTATTCAAGAATGGTGTTACGAAGATTTTGATGGAGATGGAAAAAAAGAAGCATTTGTAAGTACGGGAGATGATGATACTTATTTTACAGAAGATGGAGAAAAGTCTTTATGGTATTTAAGCGATACTGGCAATGTTGAATGCATTTTCGATAATGAAGCATATTGGTATTTTAGCGATAGGCCATTTGTTTTTTCTGATTGTAAATTATTTTATATCGATGCACGACATGGGTATTATTCTGTTCTCGGAATACAAAACGATAGTCCTGTGGAAGTAAGTATGCCAGATGATGCTTATTATTATTGGATTTCACAGGATCCAGAGAGTGGTGTTGTAACAGCGGCTGACAAGAGAGAAGAACGAGCACATGTTTTAGAATATGATTCAATGAATATGTCTTTTGTAGATACTGGAAAAACGGTGCTGAATGACTGATGGCTCGCTTGGAAATCATAGATGATGCTTTTATCGAAATATCTAAGATTTGATTATCGTTAAAAGAGGGGGATGAAATGCAAAAAGATATTCAAGAAGTCTTTGCGCTTGTGAATAAGAAATATGGTAGTGCATTTTTTGAGGATACCTCAAAACTGGCGTATGTTCTAGAAGATGTTGCACCCTGGTTATATGCAGAAATACAGGCGCTTCATAGGATACCCTTTAAAAAAATAGGTTTGCAACTGCGGGCTGATACAAGTGAAATGAAGGTGAAGTTACAAAAACTGCTTATGGATGAAATTTCACAAAATGATGAAGAAAGACGCGTTGCGACTCAAAAATGTATATATCTTATTTCAAATTTAGTTAACAATTCGAGTCTTGGAAAAACGGTTGATAATTGGAGCGTGTATAAGTCGATGGAACAAGGGAATAAGTCCAATTTTATGATACTTAATGAGAGAAAGCAGAATCAAAACCAGAGAATAGAAACGCCTTGCTGGAAATTAGAGAATAACGGAACAGTGATAAGAGTTATGTCATTTGGAAGTGGAAATAAGTTTCGTATTGATTATGAAATAAAGGATGTTATCGAGAAAGTAATTATTGAGGAGGGTATTACAGAAACGACGCTAGAAGCATTCTCCGGGATGAAGAAACTCAAAGAAATTGTTTTTCCAACCACTTTGGTTAAAGTGGGGTACTCCTCTTTTGAGAATTGCCATAGACTCACAAAAGTAACTTTGCCAGTAGGGGTGAAAACAGTTGCCGGCAAAGCCTTTAGAAATTGTACATGTTTGCGAGAGGTAGTTATTCCAGAAACGGTGAGATACATAGGTGATGACGCGTTTTTAGGGTATAAAGGTCAAGAAATAATTGTGAATGGCAATTGTGTTATTTGTCCGGGTAATTATTTGATAAAAGCTAGGGAAACGCTGATTAATTCATGCATTTCCTCATGATTTTTGATATAATATAGACATCCACTGAAAGGTCGTATACCCATGAATCAACTAACATTTTCCGATATGGAATACTCCAACCGCAAGAAGAAAACCAAGCGTGAAGAATTCCTTGATGCCATGGAAGAAATCATCCCATGGTCATACTGGGTGGAAATGATCCGCCCATACTATTTCACTAACAAGCGTGGTCGAAAACCTATTGGTATTGAAACTATGCTTCGCATGTATCTTATGCAGATTTGGTTTAATCTGTCTGATGAGGGAATCGAAGATTCTATCTATGACAGTTACGCCATGCGTTCATTTATGCATATAGATTTCAATGAGCAACAGGTACCGGATGCAACTATCCTGCTTAAATTCAGACATATGCTTGAAGCAAACAAACTTGGTGAGAAGATTTTTGCTGATGTCAATAATCGTCTTGATAAAGCGGGTCTTATGATGCATGGTGGCACTATTGTTGATGCCAGCCTTATAGCAGCACCCAAATCCACTAAGAATCAGGATGGTAAGCGTGATCCTGAAATGCATCAGACAAAGAAGGGCAATGAATGGTACTTCGGAATGAAGGTACATGCCGGTGTTGATGCAGGCAGTGGATATGTTCACACAATAACCGGTACATCCGCAAATATGCATGATGTTTCCGAGACTGCAAATCTCATCAGAGAAGACGATGAGGTGGTATATGGAGACTCCGGATATCTTGGAGCTGTTAACCAACTCGCAATCAAGGACGATGAGAAGAAATCCAGGATAGAGTTTCGAGTAAATAAACGTCCTTCCAGTCTCAAAATGGCGGATGATTTCAAAGGTCTTAACTGGGACAAGAAAATAGAACATGAAAAGTCCGCAGTTCGCTGTAAAGTTGAACATCCATTTCTCATTGTAAAGAATCAGATGGGATACTCAAAAGTTGTATATCGTGGAATCGCAAAAAACATGCATCGATTCCATATGTTGTTTGCCAGTGCAAATCTGTTAATGTGTAGCAGGGCTGGCAGAACACAAGATTTTATAGGGGGCACTGTATAATTGCGCCCATTTTGAGGAAATGTCCTCAAAAAAGGATAAATAGCAAGAGGATATAACAGGTATATGAGGTTAAAACCCTCTTGGTTTTTATTAAAACTTGACAAACTGGGATAATGCTGAGAATAAAGCTAATTAATCAGCGTTTCCCTAGATAATATTATTGTAATACTTGAGTGATAATATACAGTATATTTGTACTGCCGAAATGATTTGTAATGATATGATGGGGGTGTATATTTGAAACGTGCAATAGCAAAAATAATAAAAATACTGGGTCCGGATATTCTATTGAATACAGATTGTTTTTTTATTGCTTTAGAAGATTTAAAACCAACCAGTATTTCTGAAATTAAGATTTTAAAAGAAGCATATACAAAACCATTCGCACAGCTGTTATATGATGCGTATACACAAAATATAAAAATAAATGAGGGTACAATTGGAAAGCAGTTAGAAGCAATTTGTGAGAGTGAAAAAAACCATTATGAAAATCTTTATAAATGCTTGTATAAGGATATTTATGGAACAGTTCCACCAGATGTTCCGGCCTACAGAAAAAATCAGAGCAATACAGTGATAAGTTCAACTGCAATAAGAAAAATTGTAGATAACATTTCTAAAAAAGAGATTAATGAAACTTTCTTTTTAGGAAGGTATATGCAAGTGGTTAAAGGATCTGAAACACCTATTGAATGGATTGTAGTAAAAAAAGATAGTAAAAAGGTTTTGGCTATTAGTAAATATGCATTATTAGTGAAACCATATAATAATGATTGGGTGAGCACGTCGTGGCAGAAAAGTAGCATTCGGCAATATTTAAATGAGGTGTTTGTTAAAGAAGCGTTTTCGGATGTAGAAATAAGTGTATTATGTGATAGTCAAGTTATTGCTGATAAAAATTCCAGGTATGAAAGCGTAAAGCAAGGAGGCAATACATCGGACAAAGTATTTCTGCTTAGTATAAATGAGGTTGATGAAATTTTGGGAGAGAACAGAATATGTAAACCTACTCAAGTAATTACAGATAAGATACAGACAGGAGAAGATGGTACATGTCGGTGGTGGCTACGTACTCTTGGATATGATACTGATTGTGCAACTGGAGTATATGCGGATGGTAAAATAGATAGGGCAGGATTTTCTGTTAACTCGGAAGATGCAGTAAGACCAGCAATATGTATTAGAATAGGATGAAAAACACGAAAAATACATAAGAAAATAGATAATTATTAACATTTGAGTGTTATAATATTACATATTATCTTTGTAAAATCATTGTTCTAAAAAAATAAATTGAAGAACATGAAAATTTAATAAAAGAGGAGACTATGCTATGATCTATAAGGCAACAAAACTCATTAAACAGGAAATGGATCGTCAGGGAATGAAGTATTCAGTAGAGGAATTTGATGATCGTTCAATTTTGTTTGCAGGATTTGGTATTGACAATGGGCCAAATGTGCGTGTGCAGTTCGTTTCTACAGATAATGATAATGATGTAGGAATTCGTCTGTTTGGAATGGTTAATAATGTCGCAGAAAGTAAAGTCGACAGAATGATTAGAGTAATCAATGAGTGCAATAATCAGTATCGATATGTGAAATTTGTACTTGATAAAGATCGTGATGTTATTATCGAATATGATATTCCGCTTAGATCAGGTGATACTACGGTAGGCGCTGAAGCTTGTGAAATTTTTGTTCGTATTATGAAAATTGCAGATGACGCATACCCTAAGTTTATGAAAGTAATCTGGAGTTAAACAGAACGTATTATAACTTTTTATCCTGTATCTGTTACATTTCTGCTTTGAAATTTCCTATTAGTATAAGGATCTTTTAAGGAGGTTATACAATGGGTTATTCAAGAGCAGATGCTAAAGCAACAAAACAGAAAGTCAAGAAGTTTGTTCGATATAAAGAAGGTGCAGAGATGTACAGTATGTGCCAGAGCAAATTTGAGCGAATGGCACGTGAAGCAAAGGCAACCTATAAATTGGACAAGTTGGTTCTGGTGAATACTGAGCTGTTTGAAAAGTATTTGGAAACTTTCAGAATTGTTGAGTAGCGGTAGTGAGTAATTGGTAGCAGATACGGAGAAAGTGATCATACAGAATAATACTTGACTATATGGAATCCAAAAAGTATAATAATAAGTGTGAGGAGGTATATGCCGATGGCAAAGATGGGTAGACCAACAGTTGAAGAACCAAAAGATAAACGTGTTAGCATGAGAGTGACTGAGAAAGACTACCAACGAATCGTTGCATATGCTGAGAACAAGAATATTACAGTAGCTGAACTTATCAGCCGAGCAGTAGATGATTACATAGAAGAAGATAATGAAATTGCTCGTGAAAACGTATGGTCTCTTTCCCGTTAAGGAAGGAGGCAGAACAATGGCGAAAGGCCGTAAGGATCCGAAGGGACGAGTACTCCGCAAGGGAGAATCCTATCGTTCTCAGGATGACAGATATGTTTATTCGTATACTGATCCCTTTGGTAGACGAAGAACAATCTATGATAAAGATCTGGCGAAGCTTCGCGAGAAGGAAGACAATCTGAAGCGAGATCAGCTCGATGGTCTGGATGTATATGTGGCAGGACGTGCAACTCTCAATGATTTGTTTGATCGTTATATTTCGATGAAACATGATCTGAGGAATACCACACGAACTAATTACATTTACATGTATGACCGATTTGTCAGGGATACATTTGGATTGAAGAAAATAGCGGACATTAAGTATTCTGATGTGAAGTGGTTTTACCAACAGCTGTTAGAAGAAAGAGGTATTCAGGCAAATACGCTTGATACTATTCACACGGTTCTTCACCCAGCGTTTCAATTGGCAGTTCGAGATGATGTTATCAGAAAGAATCCAACTGACGGCGTGATGGCTGAGATTAAGAAGCGATACGGTAAGAATAAAGGAATCCGACATGCGCTTACTGAAGATCAGCAAAGAGCATTCATGGAGTATATTGCTAATCATCCAGGCTATTATCACTGGTGGTCGGTGTTTACAGTCCTTCTTGGAACAGGTTGCCGCGTTGGGGAATTCGTAGGTCTTCGATGGGAAGATATTGATTTTGAAGAAAGAACCATCAATGTAAATCACAGTCTGGTTTATGATACCAGACGAGCAGATGAAGATGGTTATACTACACAGTCATTATCGGTATCACTTCCAAAGACTGCAGCCGGAGTCAGAATCATACCAATGCTTGACTCTGTAAAAGAAGCATTAGAGATGGTTTATGAAGAACAGTTAGAAACTGGATTTTGTGAACAGGTCATCGATGGGATGTCCGGATTCATCTTCAAAAATCGTTTTGGCAACGTGCTTCACCAGCAGGGGCTTAACGCAGCAATCCGCAGAATTTCAGCAGATTATAACCATGAGGAGCAGATCAAGGCCGCGAAGGAAAAAAGAGAACCTTTGATCCTTCCGCATTTCTCTTGTCATCACCTCAGACATACATTTGCTACCAGGTTCTGTGAAAATGAGACCAACCTGAAGGTCATCCAGTCCGTAATGGGCCATGCGAATATTGAAACGACCATGGACATATATGCGGAAGCAACTGAGAGAAAAAAGCAGGAATCAATGAAAAAATTATCAGAAAAGTTTGATGTGAATTAGAAAGGGACCTCTTTCTAAGGAATTGAAGCTGATCTGGTCAATTATAGGGCTGACTACAAAAAAGGAGGCCTGACTACAAACTGACTACAAAACAGTTTGCTATGATACTTAATAATACGGTATAATACTTACCATCTATATACTGAATTGTACGGGAGGATACGTAATAATGAGTGATAATACTTTAAATCATTCTCCTATCCCCACAATGAAGAGCATCGGCGGAGCCGAAGGCAAGAAATCGGACAAGAAAGAGGAGTCCGAGCCGGCTGTGAAGATTGATCTTTCCAAGGTGAAAGTTGAGCCGCTGTTCGAGGATGCCGTTGATTTTGACACCTTCAGCAAGTCCGATTTCCGGGTTGTAAAGGTGGAGGCATGCGAGGCAGTTCCGAAGAGTAAGAAGCTCCTGAAGTTCACACTGAACGATGGAACAGACCGGAAACGCACGATTTTAAGCGGAATTCACGAGTATTACGAGCCGGAAGAGCTGGTCGGAAAGACCTGTGTGGCGATCACGAATCTGCCGCCGAGGAAGATGATGGGTATCGACTCCGAGGGTATGCTGATCAGTGCGGTGTACGAGTACGACGGACACGAAGGACTGAATCTGCTGATGTTGGATGATAGTATTCCGGCAGGAGCGAAGCTCTACTAAGGATAAGAAATGACCTTCAGATTTGACAGCAAAAATTCATTTTGACAACATTTGTAAGTAGGTAATCATCCGTATCTTGACAAAATATGAAAATCCCCCAGTATTT
>ERZ1643247.747-NODE-747-length-36006-cov-8.613530_pt1 | contig 36006 bp, 36 predicted proteins | sample MGYA00579264_ERZ1643247 | MGnify/ENA primary metagenome ERZ1643247 (study PRJEB29033, sample SAMEA4952262) | chicken gut metagenome | biome: Broiler Chicken; feature: Gastrointestinal Tract; material: Caecum | place: Ireland | collected 2018 | study: Broiler... | reverse complement strand
GGGCCGCACGCGCCAGCTTGAATTGCTCTATATGCAGGTCGGTAAACACTCTGTACCCATTTGGTAAGCGTTCCGGCTTAGGGATAAGAGCACATTTTTCATATAGCCGGACGGTATTCACATGGATGCCCATCCGTCTGGAAATGTCGATGGTTTTATACTGCTTCATTGTATACACCTCCCATTCTGTTATACCATACTTTATAAGTCTGGTGTTTAAGTATAGGGTTGACAATATAGTGGATTTTTGTAAAAAATGCAAGTCTCTCATAATAGGCCAATCCACGCAAGACAGATCGGTTCATTTCGTTATGGCAGATAGCAGGACCGCCTTGCCATAAGTTGAAGGTTTAGAATCGCTTTCCCTACATATATATTACTTACTACTCTCTAATCTACCGAATATCTTCTTTGAATAAAGAGAAATCAAAAATGCGGCTATCGCGGCTCCAAGTAAAACCACCCACGTATGTGCAGCAAAAATATCAAACAGAACACCGTAAATCGCCTGTCCAATCGGTTGCCCGCACATAGCAATAGAAATCAGTGCCGCCATAATCTTACCGACTAATTGAGGTGGGGTCTGCGTCTGTACCAGAGTGTAAATCTGAACCATAAAGAGCGTAGAGGCTCCCATAGCGGTAAAGCTCATTAACGTGGTTGCCCAATACGATACGATTGCGGGCATATCCAGAAAAAGAGAAATACCCATGACCGCCACAGCAATCGAACAAACCAAAAGCAGCACATACGAATTTTGGATTTTCAGCTTTTCCGATACCATTGCGGTTAAAATTCCGCCGCACAAACCGCCCAATGCCAGTGCCCCCTGTGTGAAGCCGTACATGGTATCAGACATCCCTAATACCTGTGTAATGAGAATGGGGGTCCCTACAATCATCACCGCGCTTAAAACTAAATTGAAGATGGACACCAGAAAGACCACCGAAAAGAAAATGGGCTTTTCTATCTTTACAAACTGATAGCTTTCTTTCAAGTCCATTCCGACGACCCGAAACACGCCGACTTCGCGCAGGCGTTTTTCATGCGGGATGTGGATAAAGATTTCCATGATGGCTGAGAAAGTAAAACACGCCGCACTCAAAAGCAAAATCGGATAAATGCCCCAAAGGGTGAACATCACGCCGCCGATCACCGGCCCCAACAGACCGGAAAGCGTATTGACCTGATTGATTACCGCATTTCCGGCCATCAGTTTCTCTTTCGCCACCAGAAGCGGAACGCTTGCCTGTACTGCTGGCTGGTATGTGCCGGAAATACCATAGAGCAGCATCAAGACAACAATAAAAAGCGGAACTGTGGGGATTTTCCCCAGCAAAAAGTAAAACAGCATAATAATGGCCGCCGTAGAGAAGTCCAGCCCTACCATAATGTTACGCTTGTTCACACGATCAGCCAGTACGCCGCCGACCATAGAAAGAATGACCATCGGAGCAAAGGAACAGGCGGTCACAACACCAAATAGCGTTGACGAACCTGTTTCTCTCAACAGATACAGTGGCAAAGCAAATCGCAAGATGGCATTGCCGAAAAGGGAAATGATCTGGCCGATCACGACGAGAGTAAAATCACGCCTGAAAAGTTTTGTCTGCATAAAATACCTCCATTATCTCGATATTAAACCGACCGTCGGTTTGGTATGTGTCTAAAATAAACTGCTCATTGAGAGCAGCTCATTTTAGGGAGTTAGGCCGTGTGCTGGGACTTGCAGTAGCTAATATAGCCCTCTATCATTTCATCGTCCAAAAACTGGTTGATGCCAACGCCTTGTAACAGGTCATTGAATGTTTCGCAACGATTACGCATCCCCGCTTCATCCGTCATACTAACCAGCGGATTGAGCCATACATTCGACAATACCATGATGGCCTCTGCCAGTTCGCCGGGATTTGTCGCCTGAATGGAACCGTCGTCAATCCCCTGCTGTAAGATCGGCTGGATGAACTTAGGAGCAACAATCTGATAGAGCTGGGCAATCTGCATCGCCAAAAAGCGCGGGTTATCCAGTAAGCAAGGCGTAACTGTTAGCATCAAACTTTGATTAGAATTAAACAAAGCAGCCTTAAAGATTGCCCGCAACTTTTCCAGCCCGTTCAAGGATTTATCATCCCGTACTTTTGCCAAAGCACTTGTGTTTTCTTCCCCTATACGGTGAAAGATCGCTTCAAAAATTTCTTCTTTGGACGAAAAGTGATGGTAAATTGCGCCTTTTGAAAGATTTGTTTCGTTGATGATGTCCTGCAAAGATGTTGCGTCATATCCTTTTTCAACAAACAGATGGGTGGCAACATCCAAAATCAGCTTCACGGTTTCCTCCGGGTATTTGTTTCTTGCCATTCCACACCTCCATACAAACCAACGGTCTGTATAGAATATAACAATGATCTCTTAATTTGTCAAGTCTGTAGCAAGAACTTTATTTGTTGACGTATCAAGAGAAAACAAAACTCTGACAAAAAATAGTGGAAATGCTATGCAACAAAAATTAAAGATTAACCCTACTTTAAAACTTGCAAAATAAACGGAGTGGTAGTGTCGAAAGGCCCGGCATTTAACACATAATGTTCTGAGCTATTAAGTAGTGCTATATTACCAACTTTGAAAATAATAGGATGCTGTAACCTTCCAGTAATCATTCTGGACTCTCAAAACCTATAGACTTCTTGTGGCAAATATTTCAATCCCGAAGTTCCACTCTTGGAAAGCAATAACTACTAACTCCTTCACACAATTTCTAAAGTCATTTTGTGTAAAAGTATATCTATTCCCCTACTTTTGCAATGATGTTCTGTATTCTCTTTAGTTTTGCAAAAAAGTGGGGTAAGCCATTTTAGTAGCTTACCCCACTTTTTTCTTTTTCCATGAATATGAACTACACGCCCGATAAACACACAAGCAGAATGTAGTCTAATTCTTGTATGAACCGCATATATACCACATATACGTCTTATTTCCGGCTTTTATACCACATAATGTATCCTCAATCTATTTTACAGCCCGATACTTACAAAAATCAGACACCGCCGTGAGCCAGACTGATCTCTCCCGGACGGGGCACGATTCCGCCTCCGATCAGCGCCGCTCTCGTAACTGTATGATGAACCTCCCGGAAAGGCCTCTGCATAATCATAGGAGAATCCGCCTGCAGCATATCCATTACGCTGTAGATTTTTGTAATCTCCAGACTTTCCTCCCGCTCCAGCGGCGGAAGAATACCTGCTATAGCCCTGGCTGTCATGGATTTTCCGCTTCCCGGCGGGCCGATAAGAAGAAGATTATGACCGCCTGCCACAGCAATTTCCGCGGCCCGTTTCACTGTCTCCTGCCCCTGTATATCCCCGAAATCCACTTCTGGTTTTTGTTCTTTAAATACACCTTCTGATGCAGCAGACGGAATTTTTATTCTGCCCTTCAGATAATCTACCGCCTCCCGTAAATCTGATACTCCCACAACCTCCACATTATCGATCAGTGCTCCTTCCGACGCATTTTCCCGGGGCACAATACAGCAGCGTACTCCCCGTCTCCCCGCCTCCATAACGATCGGAAGAATTCCCGGCACTTTCCGGACTTTGCCGTCCAGTCCCAGTTCTCCTGTCAGCAGACAGGACCTGACATTTCCCGGATTTACAATCCCCAGCGAGATTAAAATAGACACTGCTATGGGAAGATCAAAAGAAGCCCCTCTCTTCCGGAGAGCTGCCGGAGAAAGATTAATTACAGTCCTTTTCGGAGGGTAGTCAAATCCGGCATTCCTGATAGCAGTCCGGACCCGTTCTCCCGCCTCCTTTACCTCTGATGAAAGATAGCCCACCATATGAAAAACGGGCAGGCCGTTGGATACATCTGCTTCCACATCAACAAACTCTGCTGAGAGTCCCTCGATGGCCGCAGACAGTACTGTGCTGAAGCTCATCTGCACACTCCTTTCCATGAGCTTCCTGTCATCCTGTAAACACCACAATGATTCTCAGTACCTCTTCTGTACTTTCGTCAGCCTGTCCGGAAACAGTACGGACAAATAACAACATGGCATCTGAAAATTTGGCTGATTCAGCCGGAAATGATTGCCGGAGCAGAACGCTCCGGAAATGTAAATTCATCATATACCTGACATACTTTTTCTGTCAACCTTTTCCTGCATCTTTTCTGTTTTTCGAAGCGGTATATCTGACATGCATTCTCCGCTTCTGATACAGGATTCTCCTGCGGCCAGTCCCTTCCGCCGGTTGGAAAAGCACAATTTCTGTTATTCCGACATACATTATATCAAATGCGCTAAGAGGTGTCGTCTTGAAATCATTTCCCGCTCCGCTATCTCCCTCGGAAGAAAAATATTATATTCAGAAATATACAGAAGGAGACCTCGAGGCAAAACATATCCTGATCGAACACAATCTGCGTCTTGTCGCACATGTCATTAAAAAATATCAGAACCTGGAAGAAGACCCGGAAGATCTGATTTCCATAGGTACCATAGGACTGATCAAGGCAGTTGTCACCTTTAATCCCGACAAAGGCAACAGGCTGGCCGCTTATGCTTCCCGCTGTGTGGAAAATGAAATCCTGATGTATCTGCGCTCCAGAAAGAAAAACGGCAAGGAAATATCCCTTTATGAACCTATCGGAACGGACCGGGAAGGAAACGAAATCAGGCTGTACGATATTATGGAGACTGACGAAGCCGATATTCCGGACAGAATTCATCTCAGGGAAAATATCCAGACACTTTACGAAAAAGTGGAAAACGAGCTTTCCTCCCGGGAAAAGCTCGTTTTAAAAATGCGGTATGGCCTTTATAACGGCGAAGAATATACGCAACGGGAAATTGCCAGACAGCTTGGCATTTCCCGTTCTTACGTCTCCCGGATCGAAAAGAGCGCAGTGGAAAAACTGAGAGGATTTTTCTGACTGCCGGGTCGAACAGATTACGCAGCCGCAGAGCTTTCCCGGCAGTATAAGCGGTCCGCCCAAAAAGACAGCAGGGGAAGCTGACGAATCAGCTCCTTTCCCTGCTGTCTTCCTCTCTACTGCATTCTTCTCCGCCAGCGGTAAATTAAGACCGCTCCTGTGATTACTGCTGCCGGCACCATACAGCTAAGCAGAATAATCCATAACCAGAAGTATCCGATATGAATATTTGTCTGCTCCTGAATATTGTTTATATTTCCGGCAGTATCGCTCAGAGAAATACCTACATTGTGCCACCCTTTTTCCAGGGTAAAAGTCAATGTATTTTCCTCCGGAGAATAGACAAACTCTCTCACCTCGCCGTTATCATATATTCTGGTTTCATCCTCATCCAGCAGTTCGCTGATTCCGGTAAGCGTGACTGTCTGCCTCTGGTCTCCGAAATACCAGTGCCAGGACGACAATTCTTCCGGGATCTGACAGGTCGGCGCGGCGCTGTCAATATGGATGGTTCCGAGATCGACTCTGGATCCGTCATTTTTTACTGACAGATGCAGATCTATATCTGTATCATCATCAAAACTGTCCCTGAAAAAGTCTGATCTCAGGATATAATTGTAAACGCTGAAACCATATATACTGTCATCCTCTGTCACCTGCGCGTTCGCCTGCATCTCTTCCGCGTTCATATCTCTGAGGACAAGATCCACATCTGTTCCGGCTTTCGCCATTACAAGTATCTTCAGATCCTTAAAGCTGTCCGGCCGCATACTGATCGGAGTTCCGTCTTCATACTGGAATGAATACAGACCTGTCTGTCTCTTTACATTGCTGTCCATGATAAAGGCCAGTACGTCCTGTTCAATGACCCTTGCATATGTACTTACATTCAGTTCGCTTCTGTTGCCCGCAGTATCCACCGCGGTCACTTCCAGAGCGTATACTCCGTCTCCGCTGAAATCAGGCACTTTAATTCTTTTTCCACGTATAATGCCTTCCTGCTGCGTATCCGAGTCCAGATAGACGTTCACTGGTTCCATATCGGGTGCGGCCTCGGAACGGGTATGATCTGCCTTCCAGACAATCAGAGAATACTCCAGCCGCTCAATATTCAGATCGCTGAATTCCAGAGTCGGCGCGGCTTCCTTTGCCCTGTCGTAAGTATAGATATCCAGGAATTCCGTATCATCAGGGCTTACATAAGCCCCGTTTCTTTTTTCGATAACCGGCGCAGTCCTGTCTATTTCAAAAACTTCTGTCGAACGGTGGTCTGAACCATTGCCGGCCAGATCCCTGGGCGTCATTTCGATCCGGTATACAGCCTCTGCGCCCACTTCAAGAGTAAGCGTATGAACATCCCCCTCATCGACCCACTGGCCTGCGCTGACCATGCTGCCGGAGGTATCTTCCATTCCCTCCGCGGAATGTGCCGCTCCGGCTTCTTTCGCATAGATGCGCAGTTCCATTAATTCCGGATCAAAATGATGTTCTGTAACAGAAATAGATACGGTTTTTTCTTCATTAAAACTGTTTTCTGTCTCCGGATTGGTGAATTGGGCAAAGTTTTCCGTGACAACAGGATCCGTCTTATCAACGTAGAAAAGATGTTCGTTTCCTCCGCTGTAATGTACTTCCGCTTCGCGGCCTCCGCGGTCCGTTCCATTCATCTCGAAAGTATAATCCCCTTCGTCAAAGACAATTACCGCCGTATACTGATCCGCGGCTGCCCTTGAAAAACTTACTCCGGGCACATCGCCGATTTCATTTTCAATCACCGTATTTATAAGATCCGCGTCAAAGTTGCGTTCGGTCACCGTTACATCCGCGATCCGGTCAGCATTATAATAAAGATCCGTGTCATCGTCGTCCCGGAAACTTACATTAATAACCGGATCTGTCTTATCAACCGTAAAACATCTGCTGGGCACAGTTCCGGTCCTGTTTCCCGCCCTGTCGGCCGCTGATACTGACAGTACGATATTATTATCGTCTGAATTATAGGCAAACGTTCCGGACACTTTCGTAACCAGGTTCTGATCTATCTCTTCCACGATCCAGCCGCCTTCCAGCTGGTCCCCTTCCTGATATCCCGTGTTGTCCAGCGTTATCGTCTGCTCTGTATCTGTCTTTTCTGAAGTCTGGGACCAGGAGATCTCACGGATTCCGGAAACCCTGTCCGTAATGGAAGCCGTAATACTTACGTCTGATACAAACAGCGCATTGCCCTCTTCATCTGTGTACTCCGTCGAATTGCCGTCCGCCAGATCAACGGAAGGCGCATCGTAATCCGTAACAAATCCGCGGGGAGTCACTTCACCGGAGCTGTTTCCTGCATTGTCAAAACCGTCTGCGTAAATCTGTCCCTTGAATCCGGAAGGAACGGGGATTTCAGCCGTACCGTCAGTCACAGGCACCGTTCCTGCCAGTTCATCCTGCTGCTCTCCATTTCTATATGGAACCAGGCGGTAATCAATTCTGTCCATCCCAGATACCGTATCCGACGCTGTAATTACAACCCGAAAGTCTGTTTTGAAATAATATCCATATTCCAGATAGTCAATATATTCCGATGTCTCTTTCGTACCGTCAGCCGATTCAGGGACAAATTCGTATTTTTCAATTTCAGGCGGAGTCCGGTCCAGTACAATCTGTTCCGACTCATATGTTTTCATCGCATTGCCCGACCGATCCGTATATGTGATCCGGATGGTATAGGTCCCATCCTCTGTCAGGCTGATGTGGCCGGTCCATTCATCCCCTTCACTGTTCCAGTCCTCAATGGCATATTCTGAATCATTGACAAAGACTTTCACATCCTCAGCATAGAAATTCGCTTCAGTGATCGTCACCTCCGCCTGTATGCCGTCCCGGCAGGTATGGTCATAGTACAGGATAGAATCTGTATTTTCCTGGTTGGCGTATTCCGCTCTGTTTCCGGTATACAGTTCCATGGTCTGGCGGTCCCGGATCTGCCGGGGTTCCGGATAACGGACCGTGCGGACCGGCGCGAGAGTATCCACGACTACCACATACCCGTTCTCGGTTTCAATCGTGCTTCCGTCTTCCTGTTTTACGGTTCCGTTGCTGTCATGAACCTGGGTGGTATTTCCGGACTTATCCGTCACTGTAAAGCTGATACTGCCCCGATACTGTTTAAACAGGCTGCCGGTAAGTACAAAAGATGCCTCCGCCTTTTTTTCTCCATCCTGATAAATGAAGTTCTCATCCGCGCTGCTTATGACCCCGCTCTCTTTGTCCATGTTTGCGGCAGTGCTCGCGCCATCCTCCCGCTCATAAGTCCAGCTGAAATGATCGATGCCGGAAATATCATCCTCAGCGGAAAGCGTAACAGTAACAGACGGATTATAGAAGCCCAGCGACAGATTTTCCATAACTGAACTGACCGGTTCAGTTTCATATGTGATTTTAAGACTGCCGGGCGCTTCCCGATCGATTGTAAACGGTTCATCTTCCTCATAGATTCCGCTGTTTCCCGCCAGATCCGTACACTTCAGCGTAAAATCATATTCGGCGTCTGTATCAAACACAAGAACATTCTCCGCCGTATACGTTCCATTTTCCTCTTTCCACTCTGCTTCTCTGAGAGCGTTTATCATTTGCTTCTTAAGACGTTTTTCCTCCTGCAGCGCGGCGCCGTTTACATCCGCTGCGGAAAAATAGGTAAATTCCAGTTCATCCGGATTGAAGTTTGCCTCTTCCACTGACACGGAAGCTCTTCTTACCTGTCTGTAACCTGTCGTGTCTTCCGTCAGTTTATCCGGCACAGCCGGTGTATAAACGACCGAAATAACCGGATCCACCGTATCAAGAACATGTCTGCAGGACGTATAGCCGCCGCTGACGGCCGCCCCGTCATACTCATTACTGAAAATCACGTATCCTTCCGCCTGAACAGACAGGGTATTCGCCGCCTCCGGGTCCAGCTGCACCGTCCCCGTATACAGTCCTGTCTGAGGATCATATTCCGCTGTAAATTCTTCTGCCGAAGAATTTTTATACAGGGCGAATCCCTCTGCCGCGGCAATGTCGTCCGATGCAGTCAATGAGACTGTTGCCTGGGATGTCCGGTAAAAGTATTCCGAGTCCGCATCGCACTGGCCGCTGCTGATCTCTGCTCCCGTTTTATCTGTAATCCGGTCCGCCGCCGGGTAGGATATCTCTATAAACTGATTTCCCGCTTCTGTATTTTCCTGTGTATTTCCGGCAGCATCCACAGCCTCGATCCTGCGGACGCTCTTCCATTCTTCCGCCGTCAGATCTGCGATAAAATCTCCCTGGCGGTTTTTCTCAACAGTGTGTTCCTGATTGTCCGCGTCATACCATACAACAGAAGCGACTCCCGCTGTATTATCCTCCGCCGTAAACTGGATTTCGTATGCTCCTGTATCCCTGTCGAACTTGTCGGAAGACGGCTGCGACATTCCCACATCTGTGGGTGCTGACAGATCCTGCTGATACCGGAAAGACACCGTATTGGTTTCTTCCCCTGTCCGGGAATTCTTCAGCTTAATATTGAATTTTCCTTCCGCAGTCTCTTCACTGATCTCCACCTTATCCGTCCAGGCTTTGCCATCCCAGATCTGATCAAACTCTCCGGCAGGAGCAGGCCTGACTGTCAGCTTGTTTTTCTGATTGTACCAGCCCGTATCAGGATCCGGTTCACTGACAATATAGTCTGTGTCTTCTTCCGGAGTTGCCTTTCCATATATAACCTCGTTTGATTCCGCATCTGTATAATATCTGTCATCATCGCTGATATACCTTACATATATGCTGTGTCTCTCATCCGTTCCGATGGGCACGGATGAAAGGGTTGCTCTGCCGTCAGACAGGGGCTCTGTTCCTTCCCGTTCGCCGTCCACGTAAAACACTGCTCTTCCCTCCGGCGCAGGCGCCCCTTCGTTATCCGGGTGAGACACAGTCACGGTAATATCTGCACGAGGCCGGGACCCGCCTTTTTTCCGGACATTAACCGACACCTCCGGATCTGCCGGCGAAACACGCAGGTCGGCAGACAGTCTCACGATGTCAGAAAGTTCTGTCTCAACTGTACAGAAGTACTCGCCTTCCTCTTCATAGGTCACCGGATCAATGGTCAGAACCGCGGATGTCTCGTCCTTCAGTTCCTCGTCCCCGAAATACCACTGATAATATACAGGCTCATCCCCCGTATAATTTACCTTCATTTCCACCCTGCTGCCGTAAGACGCGTCAATCTCTTCCTCAGCCATACTGCACTCCGGCGCTTCTGTGTACAGGATAAACGGGATTTCCATGTCCTGATCCTCAATCTCAATGGTTTCTTTCTCCGGAACCTCATATTCATTTTCACCTACATCTATGGTGTACTCATAGGAACTGCCCTCATACAGGCCTTCGAAGGTTACTTCATTTTCGTCCGTCTCTATTGGCTGTATCACATTTTCCCTGTCATCTTTCAGCAGAACACTGACGTCGGGAACAGGCTCGTCCTCCTTGTTTATGAAAATGAATGTCAACGTATGCCGGTCTCCCGGCGCGGCGTAGGCCTGCGCAGACGGCTCCAGCAGCGTCAGAAGCATCAGCGCGCTCATCACGGCCGCGGCCGCCCTGTACCCGAAGCTTTTGTACCGGCCGCCTGTCTTTCTGCTCTCTTTCCTCATAGATAATCCCTGCCTCCTCTGAATCATGATATCATCTCAAACCTTCCGGCACAGAAAACTTTCAGGAATTCCCTTCCTGCCGTCCGCCGGCATCCGGCTGTTCCAGCACATTCCGGAACTGTTCTCCGAACAGGCTTCTTGTTTTCTGCCTTTTATATTTGTGGAAGTACATCAGAAAACCGACAAAAAAGCAGATCACAGCCAGTACGGCAGACAGAATAATCGGCATTGTCACAAACGCCGAATCATATTTCAGATCCAGAGCGCTCTCTATCCTGCCGTATATTCCGGATACGTAGCTGATCCCGAAAAGAACAGCCAGCACCGCCGCAATAATAATAAATCCTTTTATAAAAGCAGACAGTACGTATTTCAGAAGCGGAATTCTGTCAAATATTTTTTTCATCATTTTTCCATTCCCCCTTCTCCATCGTAATTGATCCGAAGAAATCCTGAACTTCCTGCCGGGTTATTCCATAAGACTCGGCAATTGTATTGATGTATTCGTCATTATCAAGAACATTTTTCAGCTTCACCACAGCGCTGCGGAACTCATCATTGTCCTGGTATGCCTGGAGGGTCTCATATCCTTCCAGAATTCCGGTCTTTCCGACTTCTACGTCATAGATAGCCCGGGCCAGGTCATACCCTGTGCTGCCGTCCATATCTCCCAGTGTTATAATAGCCGAGGAGATCTCCCGGAAGCTGCGTGTATTCGCATGTTTCATAATTTCATCAACCCGCTGCGGCAGAGCCTGCGGATCGTTCACCTTCTGGAGCAGGTCTGTGAGCATCCGGGCTTCATACTCTGAAATATCACTTCCGTCATATGTAAACGCGGCGATCTCTTCATATGTACTGTCCATCTGATCCGCCCGCGCGGAATCAATCAGGTCGTCCGCGATTTCCTCCAGCCTGTAAAACTGTGTGTCATTATAACCGGCTGTAAGATCATCCCATTTTCCCATGGCGATATGGAACGCTGCCGCCCGGTAGATTCCGTAGACAATAAGAGTGATAAGGAAGCAGGAAATCATAACGCCTCCGATCCGGAAGGCATTGCGCACCTTGACATTTTCTTCCTTCACAATGGTGGGCGCGGAATTCTTCGCGTCCTCCAGGTCTTTTTTCAGTTCTGTATAGGAATGATAGTATTTCTTATTGTCAGGATCTGTATAGCCCGGGGTACGTTTCCTTGTACATTTTCTGATGATATTTTCAAGCTTCTTATGATAATACCGGGCAGTGCAGGACAGGTCTCTTCCGGTATACAGCTCTTCCTTCAGAAAATATTTCTGATAGAACCCATGGGGATCCCCGGCGAACAGTCTGTTCTTTGTAACCAGTTCAAAAATATTCAGACATTCCCAGAATGTTGCCCCGAGAGAAAATATATCACTTTCTACTGACATTTTTCCCTTTTCAAATTCTGATGTAAACGGGAACTCAGAGCCGGCTGATGCCTCTGAATAACACTCCGGCGCGGCATAGCCCAGCGTTCCGTACTGGTACAGACGGTCGATGGTTTCCGGACGGCTGTAATCCGCTCCGGTCAGATTGCTGTACGCGAAGCGCTGCGCCCTGGTAACCCTGCATGACTTGCCGAAATCAATCAGTACCAGTTCCTTTCCATAGCGGGTAACCATGATATTCTCCGGTTTGATATCCAGATGAAGCACATATTTCTGTTCCGTAATATACTGCATGATCTCGCAGAGATTGATCATAAAGAGCATGATCTGATCCTGATATTTCAGAATATTTTCATAGCTGTAGCCTGCGGCGGCAGCGCTTTTTTCTTCACTGCTGTAATCGCTGTAATTGACGATTCTGGACAGGCCGTTTCCTACAGGCTCTATACGTCGTAACTTCCAGTATTCCTCCCTGCAGAATTCATCCAGGTTCCACCCGTCGATAAACTCCTCTACTACGCAGAAATATCCCTCATTCGTAATAACACCGCCGGGGACATAGCTGCATTTCACGCTGAAATCTCCCATATCTTCAATAACGTCGTTTATTTTCACAACCGACCGGCAGTCTTTGAGATCTTCAAATATTTTCCATTCTTCCTCTTTAAATCTGCTTAAACGGTCAACGACCTCCCCGTTCATACGGACAGCTCTCGGCTTGAACTTTAATACACAGGAAAATCTGAGTTCGCCGTCCCGTTTAATCTCCAGGCCCTTGTAAACAATACTTTCGGTGCCCACAGCAATAAAGCCGTCCTGATTGATGCCGTATGAAACGTCAATAATGTACTTGTGCGCCGCACTGATTAATTCATTGCTCATCTGAATCCGCATCCTTTCTCTCTGTGTCTTCAAAAAGCCGGCTGAAAATAGACTCACGGGAGCCTCTTTCCAGCACAGACAGCCTGGATATTTTTCTTTTCTGTTTTTCCTGAACGACTACATACCCGTCAGCATCTGCCGCGTTATTCCAGTTTATACGCATCTTGCCCTCCTCTTTTTTGCTCTACAGACTTTTTAAGATAATGTTCTGATTTTCCGTTTTTGCTTCCCGGAATGCTTTCATCATTTCATCAAATATATTTTCACCATCACAGGTAATAAAATAATCAGACAAATTTTTTATTTCCGGACTGATATTCTTTCCCCAGGGTGGTTGTTTACTCAGATCCTCAATATCCCAGATCACTTTATCAGGAGAAAATTTTTCTAATTCCTTCTTTATGACCGACAGCTCTTCTTTTGCGCGGTCCACATCTTTATAAGACAATTCTCCCTGATATAAATCGTTCATCAGACAGGGGAACCTGCTCCCCCACTTCTTTTCTTCCAGATTATAACATATTGTTGAAAAGAAGGCGTGCACAAAATCTTCTGTTCCTATGGGATACCATAAAAAATCTACTTTCAATCCTGCCGGCATAATTCTCACCTCTTAAATATTATCCGGATGCTTTATTAATAAATCTTGCCGGAAGTATATATATACACTTTAAATCTGCGTTCTGATCAAGTCCGCAGAATATATTGTCATTTACTTCTATTACAGTCTCGCTTTCCTTCCCGATCTGAATGATTCCTCTTTCTTTGTCATATTTTAAAAACGGTTTTTCAAAATATTTCTGAGTCTGAGGTATCTTTTTTATCAAATCATACACTGCATTTTGTTTACATGCTGATAAGTCAAAATTATGTAATATATAATCGCCCTTTTTGCATACAGGAAGACGGATATCTTCCTCAGACGCATGCACCAGCGGGAAAAATCCCTGTATGCAGAGCAGCTTCCCTGTCTGTATTTCAAAAACCAATTCCAATGTGTCTATGGCTAATGAAAAAACCGGAACTGTAATATCCTGATTTTCATAATACAAAGTATGGATTGCAAAGTCATATATCATTTCATAATATCCTGTACTCCCGCTAAAAGTTCCTTTCTTTCAGACTGCGTAGACATTTTTCAGTAAATTCCTGTTTTCTATAAGCCAGCGAAATATTAAAATCTATATTTTCCTGTGACAGATAATTTTCCAGAAGTCCCTGTGATATTTTTTTAATTTCTTCACATCCGGGAATATACATATTTGCTGGGAATATGTCGAAACTCATACTCATTATCTTCATCTCACTTTAGCATAGCAGCTTTCACTCTGTTTAAGGACAGATCACGTACGCTCTTTCTGATCTTCAAAGCTTCAGACTAAAATAGTTTATTATAAAAAATATTTTTCTACTTCTTCACAATGTTTTAATGTATTCATTCCCATATATCGCTTACATTGATTCAGAGTATCATGCCCTTCATCTATCAGATTTTCTTTTTCCTTTATTTTCATAAAAGGAATCCCTTCCGGGAATTCTTCTTTGAAAGCTTTATACAAGTCCGCATATTTCATAAATTGAAGTCCTGCATCATTTGAATGTAAAACCAAGTTCTGAAAGAGATTCCATAAATTCAGCATATCCCTCGCTCTTCTTATCTGCGCCGGAAATATCCCTTTCTGTAATCTGCATATTTTTCTTCATTTTCATATGGTACAAATGTTTCGCCAGTTCTGCTTCCTCTGGAGAAAAATCAGAATACTCTCTTAAATATTCTTCCAATTCGTCAAACGGTCCCAGCAGCCGGCGAATAAACTCACCGCCGTTCTGCTCAAATTCATCTATGCTGTCATCAAATATAAACAGACCTTCTGAATCAAGCCAGAATGCGGTCGTCGCTGCAGGAATAACAACTCCGTCAATCTCAAAAAGCAGGTACTGTAATGCTTCCCTTTCGGCAAGCTGTCTGATACGATCCGGTGCATCCGAAAACAATTCTATTGCCTGAAACTTCGGATACTGCATAAAGCGCGGACTTTCGTTATCTATTCCGGCCCCGGCGATTATCTTTTTACTGAAGTCAAAAGAAATCGTACCCTCAGAGCTCATTTTAAAGCTGTAATTGTCCCCGTCCCATGACTGCTCATAAGAGAAAAAAGGGAATTTCAGATTAGCAACAGCATGTGCCGCAGAAGCAAAAATACACCGTTTATATAATTCCTCAAATGTGAAGTGCAGTTTAGTTCCCATTTACGTATCCTCTCCTCCTGAAAAAGTAAACATAAAAATTTTTCATTAACCTAATATAGAAGTTCATGCCTTGATATTATTAGTCGTTATATAAAAAAGAAAAATCTACAATTCCATTAACATTTTCATAAAATCCCATACAAAATGCTTTGTTCCAACTTCCAACATCGGCTATACTATATTTCATATAATCCGAAAACATTAGTTGGTCACTTTTTACTCGATTTGCAAAGGCTTCTATAACTTGTGCGTTGCTAAAACTATTCATCCCTCCTTTAGCTTTTGGAAAAATATGATCAATCTGTGCTTCATTTGCAGGATGTTTAATACCTTTTACCGATTTCTGCGGTTTCTCTAAAATTTTTCCTGTTTTATCGCTTCTTAAAATTCCATTATTTCTTCTCATGTTTTCTTGCAATATTTCCCTTTTTCGCGCTCCATCAAAATTCTCGCCTGATTTATGTTTCATTTTGGGATGTTTAGCCTCCAAATTCGAATATCCTGCCTTTCCATTTTCAATCGCTTTTTGTCTCGCTAGGTATTCTTTAGGTGTAACTCCTTTGACTGAATTATATATATTCCCAACAGAATATAGTCCATTCGAAATTATACTTGTCCAGTTTAGAACAGACTGCCATGTATTAAATGTTGGATTATCAATATTTCCCCATGTATCAATAATATTCAGCGCAGACGACCCGATTGTGGACCCCACGGCAATAGCTGCCACTGTGAAACTGATTATCGTAGCCGCTGTCATTGCTGTACCAGCAGAAACACCTATTGCTGTAAGCAGAGTTGATAACAGCGGAACCAACGCAGCGCCGCCTGTCGTAACTACCGCCGCAATAGCCAGCGCGGCCCCGATTATGATCGTTACTGTAGTCACAATCTCCTTCCAGTGTTCCGCACACCATTCAGCTGCATTATCCCAGAACGCCTCCCAGTCACTTTTTCTGATCTTCAAAGCTTTTGACTTCAAAGAAAACAGCTCGGATGAATAATCATTCACGTTTTTTTTGACTTCGTTTATCAAAGAGGGCATCTGATTCAGTTTTCCGGCATACAGAGCAATCGTTGCCATTCATGTACCTCCCTACTGGCTTAAAGAATCTTTACTCATTTTATTATTCATACAATTAAAGTCCTGCATCATTTGAATGTAAAACCAAGTTCTGAAAGAGATTCCATAAATTCAGCATATCCCTCGCTCTTCTTATCTGCGCCGGAAATATCCCTTTCTGTAATCTGCATATTTTTCTTCATTTTCATATGGTACAAATGTTTCGCCAGTTCTGCTTCCTCTGGAGAAAAATCAGAATACTCTCTTAAATATTCTTCCAATTCGTCAAACGGTCCCAGCAGCCGGCGAATAAACTCACCGCCGTTCTGCTCAAATTCATCTATGCTGTCATCAAATATAAACAGACCTTCTGAATCAAGCCAGAATGCGGTCGTCGCTGCAGGAATAACAACTCCGTCAATCTCAAAAAGCAGGTACTGTAATGCTTCCCTTTCGGCAAGCTGTCTGATACGATCCGGTGCATCCGAAAACAATTCATTCTGCTGTTTCCTCAGTGGGTGGATTTCTGTTGAACTCTCCAAGTTCTTCGTCCAGCTTATTGTAATTATCCTTAATATCTTTTATAACGCCGTTGTTAATGCTGTCCAGTATATCAGCGATGCCGCCAATATTGTCCAATATATGATCCGTCTCCTTTTTATAGGCGTCTGCCCCGGCGCCCTTCCATTTGCTCAGCAGATCAGAATTAATTTCTTCAAATCTGGTCTTGATGGCAGCGAATTCCTCAACCGCTTCCTTGCTGTCGCTTTCAAACTGTTCAACTTTCCCGATGTCTGCAGACACAAAATCATCTGACATAACTTTCCCTCCTTTGCCGTTTCATAATATTCACAAATATATTTTATCAATAATCCGTCTTATTTGCATTCCATATTTTTTCTTTTGTTATTATTTTCTGAGGATCGACATTTTCTGTAATGTATGAGTCCATCTTATCGCAGCCTCTCATAAGTGATTCCACAGACACATGTTTTGACTTTGTATATATCGTTATTTTAGCCATTGTCCCTATACCGCTGTTTATGTTAACTCTGCGGACTACTTTTGTGATTTCACCGGTATTAAAACTATATTCTTTCCCTATTGTCCGCCTTACTGTTATGGTGTCCTGACGCACAGTAATTCTGAAGCGGCAGCTCCATAATGCCGCAATCAGAAATGGAATAAGTAATATAGCAAATGTAATAATACATGCCAGATTAAAGCCTTCTACCAGACAAAATATTACAGGAACCAGGCACAAAACCACAACTCCGGTAATTATTAATTTGCTGTACCCCTTTGGCAGATAAACTTTGAAAGTTTTACTCATAAATTTTCTTCCTTTTCAGTTTTTTTATATTTTACTGTATAGTTCCATTACATCGGCTCTGCGTTTTTAAATGACTGTTTCAACAACTTCACTAAAGAAGTCGCTGAAAAGATTATCCCACATCTGAGAGATAAATCCATTCCGTATAGTCTTATATGTAAATCCGTTACATGTCTTATTTTTAAGTTTTGTCAGAGTCGCTTTGTATGCCGCTGCATAACTGCCTCTTCCCGAAAGTCTTTTTAACGCCGGGAATGTAGAAGACAGCCATTTTCCGGCTTTTTCAGTCAGTTTTCCGCTGCCTGCGCCAATAATGGCTGATATTCCCGCAGACAGAAGAATATCACCCAATATCTCTTCATTTGTTTTATTTGAACGGCCTGTTAAATTTTTCAAATTTTCTCCAAGCATTTCTGATATCGCTCCATCGGCAAGACCTGACAGGGCAAAATTTCCGGTAAGCGCAAGAACTCCGCCGACTGTTCCTCCCAGAATCGCTCCTACATAGTCTTCCCAGCTGCTCTCCCACTCCCCTGTAATCGACCAGGATATGACATCTCCCAGAAGCTGGCCGGCAAGTCCGACTACGGCGCCCACTACAGCCGCTGCCACTACAGCCGCTGCTCCAAAAGTTACAACGCATACTGCTATTATAGCTATAGTTGCGACTATTACAAGTACAACACTGCAAATGGATTCCCAATGTTCCCTGCACCATTCGGACGCATCATCCCAGAACTCCTCCCAGCCGCTTTTCTCCGCATCCGGCTTCAGATAATTGTATTTGTTGTAAAAATCCTCTTTGCTCTGGTTAATCAATGCCGCCGCGTCTTCGTCTGTCCGCACGACATCCGCCGCAAATTCTCCTGTTTTCCGGCAGAAAGCATCCAGCGATTCTGACTTCCGCTCCTGAAGCTGTGTGGAAGCCTGTACCATTCCGAGCACGTCGTCCAGATCACACACACTTCTTCTGATATTCAGAGCCTTCGACTTCATAGAAAACAGTTCCGATGAATAGTCATCCACGCTTTTCCTGACATCACTTATCAATGACGGCATCTGATTTATTTTCCCGGCATATAATGCAATTGTTGCCATTTATGTACCTCCTCGGCTTAGAAAACTCATATTGAAAATCGTTTCGTAATAATGTACCTGCTCAGGTGTCGTTATCCTGCCGCTGTCTGCCGGACAATGCGTCCTGCTCCAACAGCACTTTCTCTATTTCAGGGATGAATTTCTTTTTCGAAAATTTTTCAGCGTCAAAAGAAATACTGAAATAATTTTCATCTAACCCAATCTCAAAAACACAGTCCCAGACAAACGGATCCTTATTCGCGGCATACAAAAAAGCTTCCTTATTATCTGAACTGACTGTCACCGGATGGTCTGAAAAACAGAAAATAATCCACTCAGGTTTACTTTCAATAATTTTGCTTAAAATATCTTCATTATGCTCCGTCAGACAGTTAATCCATAAATAATCCGTATATATCTCATCGGTCCGTTTCTGATACAGGCCATATTTCCCGCTGTTTCCCTGCATTTCTCTCCACAGGCCGCTGTTATTTTCTGCATAAATAATTTCACCGTAAACATTCTGCATGCCTGTTATCTTCATCAGCTTAATAAGCGTCTGCGCCTTTGGCTTGCTATACCCATAGGAACAGCTTTTCTTATTTTTGATCAATCTCATGCGCCTCCCTGATACTGAGACTGCAGGTATCCGTCAGTTAAAACCGCCTCAATTTGCGATTTAATTTGTTCATATTCATGGTTTGCCCGATATCTTACCTCATAGTTATTATCCCATATATAAAACTCACTCAATCCTCCTCGCGGTGGAAACATACTTTTATATTGCCTCGCCACCACACTGACTAATTCTTCATATCCTATTGTATTATTGGCTAATTCCATTTCAAGATATTGAACTATATTCTTTACGGTTCTCCTGCCATAATTAATATCATTGTCAGGATTTGAAACAATAATATCATACATCTCTTTAAATAATTTTATAAGCTTTATAATAAGCTCTCTTTCATTACTTTTCATAGCTGGTCTCCTGGTATTTTAACGGCGCACTGGATATACCCTTAACTCCGTCTATATTCCATGATTTAGGTACAAATTATAGTTTATATTTATTTTAAGTAATAAATATTGATACTACTTATGTTGCTTCTTGCATCATATTCAGATACAACTTTTCCCCACTTGTATTCTTTTCCATCTTCAATCCCATTTTCCTGTAGAATCGAATCATGTATACCTTTTCTATTTTTTTCTTCATTTTCTTGAAAATCTTTATCACAATTTATTAACGTCACCATATAAATAACTCTATCTTTAAAGAAAAATCCAACTAGAAACTTGTACTTACCTATTTTTTGTGGCTCATCTAAATAAATTATTCTAACACCATCCTGCCCTTTAAAATACGGTGTCCTTTTAAAATCATTAAAAGTAAAACCTGGGAAAACTATTAAACTATCATTTACCTTAAACTCACCATTTTTTATATCTATCATCATATATACCTCTACTTTATAAGCGTAATACTGTCAACTGGTACTAAAATACCTTGTTTTATCAATTCTTCCACGTTCGGAACAAAAACTTGTGGAAGACCACCTTTCCCAAACTGAGGATTTGCCTTTGTGATTCCCAGTGCCGCATTAACATCTTTTACTACTTTGTAACCTTGCATTGTTCCTCGATATCCATGTATAGGATTTTTTTCTACTTGCAAGCCTTCAAATATTTTTGTAGCATTTCTTCCTGAACGCTCGATTGCTGACTTAGTTGTAAAGTACTCTGTACCATTTGGTTCACCTCTATATACAATTTTTCCTTGTTTCAATGTTATATCTTTATATTTGTCTATACCTGGATATTTGCCTGATCCTTGCCAACTTTTTGCAATCTCTGATGGTTTTTTTGCTCCACTGGCTCCTTTACTCCCATGATTAAATCTTCCACCAAATTTATACTTGATTGTATTATATAACAGCCCAATATCATATAATCCATTCGAAATTGTACTCGTCCAGTTTAATGCAGATTGTAATATATTAAATATCGGATTATCAATATTCCCCCAAGTATCAGCAATATTAAGTGCAGCCGCCCCTATCGTTGACACCACTGCAATTGCTGCCACCGCTAAACTTATATTAGCCGCTGTCCCGGCAGCTACTCCTAATGCTGTAAGTAACGGAACCAGCGCCGCGCCACCTGTCGTAACCACTGCCGCAATAGCCAGTGCAGCCCCCACTATAATCCCCACTGTTGTCACGATCTCCTGCCAATGTTCTTTACACCACTTAGCTGCATCATCCCAGAACGCCTCCCAGTCGCTTTTTTCAGCATCTGGTTTCAGGTAATTATATTTGTTATAAAAGTTCTCTTTATTCTGGTTAATGACTGCTGCCGCATCTTCATCAATGCGCAGAGCCTCAGCCATGAATTCTTCTGTTTTCTGACGGATCCTCTCCAGGGACTCCATCTTCTGCTCCTGGATCTGCGTGGAAGTCTGCACCATTCCGATCACATCGTCCAGGTCGCACACGCTTTTTCTGATATTCAAAGCCTTTGACTTCAAGGAGAACAATTCGGACGAATAGTCGCCCACACTCTTTTTGACTTCGCCTATCAAAGACGGCATCTGATTCATTTTTACGGCATATAGAGCAATTGTTGCCATTCATGTCCCCCCCCCCGCTTAGGAGACCTTACTGATACGAATCCCGCTATTAAAAAAGTGGATATTTCCACTGTGTTTACTAATCTTCATTTCGTATCTTTTCTTTTGTCACTATTTTCTGCGGATCAACCATAATATTGATTAAAGTCCTCTTCATTATTTTTTTCTTTTATTTTCACTTCCAAAAATTGTATATCTGTATTTACTGTCTCTAATAACATCTTCAATCTGTTTGATACCAAAAACCAGCCTTTATTCTTTTTCAGACAATATTTCAAAAACAGTACATCTATGTATCTTACAGCATTCCTTTCTCAAACATTTTTATGATTCTTTTTCTGGTCTGAAGATCATTTGAGAGAAATTTTCTTCTGAATTTTATATTTTGTGTCATTTCCTGCAGATCATTAACATTTTTTATTATTCCTTTATTATATAAAATTCCCGTAACAGCCGTACTTCGGATCACTTCATTTTCACTATTAATATATACTAACATACTATATGCTTTTTCTAAGGCCTGCGGTATGCTAAAGAAGCAACATATGAAATATCAGCGGGACTTTTTGCAATATTCCGCATTATAATATCTAAATATTTCTCTTCTCCTGTAGTTTCATACAGCACCTGAGATACCAGCACACTTCCGTCGCTTGGAATATTAAGTTCCGGTATCTCTGAAGACACCCGGATTATTCTATTTTTCCCCTTTCCGACTATTTCAAATTTCATCTTCTATCCCTTATTAAATTCATCTGACCGAATAAAGTTTCTTTCCCTTATCGTCAGCAAAGAGAATACGGGGCCTGGTTTTTCTTGTCAGGTTCTTATACTCTGCCTTTAATTTTCTGACATACTCGTCAAATTCTTCTGGCGAGGCTTTTCTCTCTTCCGGGCACAGCCATCTCATAGACGACGCCGCTGCCACAAATCTTTTCTTCTGCTGTTCTCCGTCAAAGCGCACGATCGTCCCGTCCATATGGATCTCCAGACAGGAGTCCGACAGTGTCAGTACTCTCGTTCTGCAGTCCGCGCTGCACAGCAGGTTCCCCTCTTCATCATAAAAAGAAATGGCATATCCCGGATTCGCGCGTTCCCATTCCGCGCATACTGTCTCCCTGACCCGTTTTTTCTCTCCTTCGTCTATGTCAGCCAGATTCGTAGTATAAGGGAAGTCGGGATCTCTAAGATCTGAAATAATTTTAGCCCCTGATAAAACCGGAATATCCGAAAGAAAATCAGCGTACCTGTTTCTTTCTTCCATAGGCATTGGATATTCTTCTACTATTTTGTAAATTTGTTCAGCAAAAGCCGAAAAGCCAGTGCCAGTGCCGCCCCCAAGATCACCGCAGATCTGATAGGCAGTACCTGACAGTTCAATATCAAGATTCTCTTTTCCAAGACTGAGCACTCTCATATCCGGACTCCTTCCTTTTTCGAATGATATTTCATATGCACTCTCAGATCTTTTCCTTGTATATTCAAACAGGCAAACCTTACTCAAAAAACACTTTAAAGCTGCAGTTCTTTACATACTCATTTACTTTACGGATCAGGTCAATCCTGTCTTTATCCGCCGCTTCACCCTTATGTCTGATCCACTGAACCGAGTCCGCTTCTGCATAAAATCCGCCGCCGCAGAGTTCTCCGTTGAATCTTGCGATATTGCCGTTATCATCTTCAATCTGTACATACCATTTTGTCCCTGTAATATTCATTTTTCCCTCTTAATTATGCTCATTTAGTGCAGAAGCAGACTCTCCATAAGCTTTAATCCGTCCTCCCCGGCCGGATCATACACAGGTAAACGTTTGCTGTCATTTGAATATAAAGCCGAGCTCTGACAGGGACTCTGTAAATTCATCGTACCCTTCACTTTTCTTATCCACACCGGAGATATCTTTTTTTGTAATCTGCAGGTTTCCGTTCATCTTCATCCGGAATAAATGTTCTGCCAAAGCAGTTTCCTCCTCTGAAAGATCCGAATATTCTTTCAGATATTCCTTCAGTTCTTCAAACGGTCCCAGCAGATATCGAATAAACTCTCCGCCATTTTCCCAAAACTCATCTATACTGTCGTCAAATATGAACAGGCCTTCTGAATCAAGCCAGAATGCTGTTGTCGCTGCCGGGAGAACCACACCTTCAATCTCCTCTAACATATACTGCAGCGCTTCCTTATCAGCAAGCTGTCTGACACTGTCGGGCGCATCAGAAAACAGTTCGATTGCCTGATATTCCGGATATTGCCTGAACCGGGGGCTTTCAAATTCCTTCAGGGCACCGGCAATAATCTTTTTATTAAAATCAAAAGAAATCGTACCCTCAGAACTCATTTTAAAGCTGTAATTATCCCCATCCCAGGACTGCTCGTAAGAAAAAAATGAAAATCTCAGATTGGCGACGGCATGTGCTGCTGAAGCATAAATACAATGTTGATACAATTCATCAAATGTGATCTGCGGCTGATTTTCAGTTTTACTGTTTCTGGCTATTTTCATAACTTCTCTTTCCTTTTACTGTTGTGTAATATCAGAAAATTCATCTGACCGAATAAAGCTTCTTTCCCTTGTCGTCAACAAAGAGAATACGGGGCCTGGTTTTTCTTGTCAGGGTCTTATACTCTGCCTTTAATTTTCTGACATACTCGTCAAATTCTTCTGCCGAGGCTTTTCTCTCTTCCGGGCACAGCCATCTCATAGACGATGCCGCTGCCACAAATCTTTTCTTCTGCTGTTCTCCGGCAAAGCGCACGATCGTCCCGTCCATATGGATCTCCAGACAGGAGTCCGACAGTGTCAGTACTCTCGTTCTGCAGTCCGCGCTGCACAGCAGGTTCCCCTCTTCATCATAAAAAGATATGGGGTATCCCGGATTCGCGCGCTCCCATTCCGCGCATACCGTCTCCCTGACCCGTTTTTTCTCCTCTTCGTCTATGTCCGCCAGATTCGTAGTATAAGGGAAGTCGGGATCTCTAAGATCTGAAATAAATTTACTCTTTGGAAAAGCCGTGATGTCCGAAAGGAAATCAGCAAGTCTGATTCTTTCTTCCATAGGCATTGGATATTCTTCTACTATTTTATAAATTTCTTCAGCAAGAAAAACAGAAGAGTTGGTACCGCTCCCAAAGCCTCCACAGATCCGGTAAGCGGCATCTGACAGTTCAATATCAAGACTCTCTTTTCCATGTCTAAGTACTCTCATATCTGGTCTCCTTTATTTCGCTTAATTCTCCGCTAATGAATGGTATGACGCCGCAGCTCCCCAGCCAGAACCTCCGCCTGATAAGAGTGTCCGGATCGTCAATGTTCTCATTGCTCCATCTATACCTGTCACATGTGGGTTTACATTTAATAAAACTTTCTCAATTGTCAGCCATGTCTTTCCAATCACTCTTCCATTTGGGCCGATTGTCCCAAGCACCTCCTTCTCCATTACTGTCATTACCCTGCCGGACGAGCGCATTGCGTACGATGCAGACGCCGAATCCCATGCCGGATCGCCGACAGGCGTGACAATGTTTTGACTTTCAATGGTTGATTCCAGCGTGGTGCGTCCGAACGCTGCAGCTTCATCCTTAGCAGTGTATTCTCCTTCTTTTCCCAGCCCGGCCCAGAATGTAGACTTATCACGCTGAACAGAGAATGGATATTTATCGGCGCCGCTGACTGCACTTTTAAATTCAGGGTTTTTCCGCCAGCTTTTACTATACTCGCGAAGCGCTCCATTCTGAATTCCTTTTATTCCATTGTATATTGATCCTACAGAATACAATCCGTTCGAGATCATACTCGACCAGTTCAATACAGACTGCAATGTATTAAATACCGGATTGTCAAAATTTCCCCATGTATCGGCAATATTCAGCGCGGACGAGCCGACTGTGGAGACCACGGCAATACCAGCCACCGTGAAGCTGATTATAGTGGCTGCCGTCACGGCGGTCCCGGCAGAGACCCCGACTGCCGTAAGCAGACTTGTCAGCAGCGGAACCAGCGCCGCGCCGCCTGTCGCAACCACCGCCGCAATGGCCAGCGCGGCCCCGACTATGATCGCTGCCGTAGCCGCGATTTCCTGCCAGTGCTCTGCGCACCACTCCGCCGCATTATCAAACCACTCCTCCAGGAAATTTTTCTCTGCGTCCGGCTTCAGGTAATTGTAATTGTTGCCATTCACGCACCTCCCGGCTTAAGAATACCTTACTCATATTTGATGAACTTCAGCTTCTGCAGGTTATCTGCCTCCACATCATAAAAATAACCGTCTCCGCATTCACAGCGGGCATAATCTTCTTTGAGCGTCTTGACGTCCATATTTCCAAAGGTTGTCTTCTGGCCCCGTTCTCCCGCGAACTCCGCTATGTTATCGAGCAGGAAAGCGGTGGAGAGAACATTATTAAAGAACTGGTTCTGCTCCGCGTCTGATATTTTCTGGACGTCTGAGAAGATAAAAGCATAGCCTTCTTCTTCCGCCACTGCCGCCATCTGAGGCAGCACCACATTGATGAGGAACTTGTTTTCATACGCATTCAAGTATGCCAGCTTGCTCTGGATGACAAACACCGTAAACGGCGTACTTTCCGCTCTGCAGTCCGGGATCTTCCCGTATTCCCTCGACATTTCCCTGCTGACGCCGTAAATGCCTGCCAGGAACCGCTTGTCCAGCGTAATATAATTTTCATTCAGGTACAGATAAAACTGCTGCAGCGGAGAGAGTTTTTTCACCTTGACTGTACCGTCATTCAGCTCCAGTTCTTTTTCCTGAAAACTGTCAATCCTTACGCACTCTGTTCCCTCCGGAAGCCGGCACACCTGAGGCGACAGCTGCCTGCGTCCGTCGTCAAACAGAACGACCCGTGACCCGGGATGTTTCTCTAAATGCCCGTTCAGCAGCAGATTAAGCAGATTGGTCTTTCCGAATTCTTTCTTGCCGTAAACAGCCACCACATGGGATTTTGTCAGATCCACGCCAACCGGCAGGAAATCAACATAGTCCAGGCCCACACTGACTGCTCCGTCAGCCGGCGCGGCGGCATCCTGTTTCTCCGTTACCAGCTGTTCATAGGCTTCCCGCGTAAGCTCTTTCGGGAAAATCTGGTATTTTTTCACGGACCTGCCGTAGGTTCCTTCCCTGTACAGATATTTGCCGTGAAGCTTTTCCGTAAACTCTCTTTCTGTGTCGCCGTCTTCCCCGCCTTCGCTGTAGGGGGAGGCGCACTGGATCTCATAGGGCAGGTTCATGCGGAAGGTACCGGTCACACCTTCGGGCTTTACCGTTACATTCGCAAAGCCATGTCCCGGATTATTGCCGATCATTCCTGTCTTCCCGTTAAAAATGTCCATATACTTATCCGCCGGCATTTCAAAAGCGATCTTCTGCTTCATCGAGCCCAGATACGACGCCGTTCCCTTTGTATCCGATGCCGTAATCACTACCGTGATTCCCTTGGAGAGACCGTCGCGGCACAGCTTTGCCAGCTTTTCCTGGTATGCCGTATACCTGGGCTCATCAATCAGGGCGTTCAGGTTATCAATCATGAAAGTCGTATGGATAGGCTGCGCTTCACAGTCCCTGTAGTTCTTTCCGTTCAGCTCCCTGATATTTGCTTTCAGAATATTCTCCAATATCTTGAAAACCCGTTTCACATATTCTTCATTTGAATTGTCAAAGTATGCCGATACCAGAGGGAATTCCCGATATTCCGACAAAGCGCCTCCGAAATCCAGAAGAAAAATCTGTTCCTGTTTTTCATTGTACTGCTTATGTAAAATATTGATCAGCGTTTTCAAAAATGTAGTCTTCCCGCTCATGGATATGCCGAAAAGCGCGATATTCGAATCCAGGAGATCCACATTAAAAGGCGGCTGCATCTGTATGATAGGAATATCAAATTTTCCCAGTGTGCAGATCATTTTATTCAGGCCCATTTCTATTTCCTCCATTCTGTTGTGTCTGCCATGCGCTCCGGCAGCGGCGGCAGGAATATCTGCCTCGGCCGTTCCATTTCTTCGCCGATATCTGTAATCGTATTGACGATATACGCCAGCTGTGTATCATGTTCGCTGACCTGGGCGCTGTTTTTCTTTTCCAGTTCATTATCCCGTCTGGACGAATAGAAGTCCGTGTTGAACTTTCCGGAATTTGTAACCTGGGTAACAAGCACCGGAGGCTCTACATTGAGATTCCGGTTCGCGCCGGTATAGGCGGACTGGAAATATTCAAATCTTGATCCTGTTCCCACAAGCAGATAAGCGCGGCCGTTCAGCGGCATGCCGGGAGCGGCTGCGGCGGGGCTGTCAATCATCTCTTTGGAAGCCTGTTTCGTAGCTACTTTCAGGCAGATCCTTGCCTTGGAATTCACACGGATATCATCAGTAATAGCTCCCTCGATATTCTGTGATACCAGTATAATATGGAACCCTAAAGTACGTCCTACTCTGGCGATGGTCGTAATCTCCGCAATGAAATCCACATCACTGCTCTCCGCGGAAAACCGTTTCAGTTCCGTGAACTCATCCACGACCAGCACAAGATGGGAAAGAGGAACAAGTTCGGAGAAATCTTTTTTCAGAGCTTCTTTCTGCTTCTCGTTCAGCTTTCTCTTCAGCTGCTCCGCCGCCTGGATGTTCTCCGGGCTGCCGTCCATACTTTTTATCTCTTTCATAATCCGCAGCGCCCGGATGTAGGCGTCCACATTGTCCACTCCCAGACTGGAGAGAAGCAGTTTTCTTCTCTTAATCTCGGCATTCAGCGCTTCAAGGAAACGCTTCAGCATATAGGCAGCCGAAGTTCCTTCATTTTCTCCGGCAGTATCTGTTACAGCTCCCACGCAGTGGGGCAGACCGCCCAGACGGTCAGAGAAGCCTCCGCCTTTCATATCCACCAGCATCAGATTCAGGTCCATCGGAGAGAACTTCATGCAGAGGCCGATCAGATAGGTAATAATCGTTTCCGATTTACCGGATCCGGTGGTGCCCGCCACAAGCATATGCGGACCGTCTGCCTTTTCGTAGAGATCAAGATTCAGCGCGCCGTGCTCATTCTTTCCTATAGGAACACACAGATTTTTCGTAATGTCATTTTTCTCTACGTCCGTCCAGTTCTGAAGGATCTCTTTTCTTACTTTCCCGCTGTTGACTTTTTCGTTGTCATATCCGTATAATTCGAAAAGAGTAACCATGGAAGGCACTTTGCCGTTTTCAGCAATACGCGTATAATAAATCGCGCTCAGCTGTCTGAAGGCCAGAGAAAAGCGGTCGGAATATACCTTCTCATTAAATATGTAATCGTTCTGGAAATGTTTGTACTCAATCAGTTTATCCGTATCATTCGCTTTCCCCGCCTCATCCGTGCCGCTGCTCAGTACGTTTAATGTTTCACGGCTTAAAATGTTGTACCTGAGGCTGCTCTTGCGTCCGTTGGGGTTGTCCTTGTCAATATCTACAATGTTGCCGCAGTACTTGGGCAGCTGTTCTTTTTCATGCTGTACGAAAATAAACGTCAGCCCGTTTTTGTTGACATACGGTTCTCCTTCTTTCGGCACTTCCGGAAGGAACTTGGAAAAGCCGGTTTCCTTAATATCATAATCATCAAAAACAATGCAGACGATCTGCGTCTGTTTCTGCAAAACAGCATCCCCTTCTTCACTCTCGTTTCTGCTGCGTTCGTTCATAATGCTGAGAAGCTGTCCGAATACCAGACCGGAACTGTTCTTGTCAAAGACAAACTGGGATATCCCCTCAAACAGCTCATTGGCATGGGGCAGGTATCTGTAGTTTTTCATTACCTCATTCTGTCTGGACGCATCGTCTTCCCTGTCAAAAAAGAATACGAACTGAAGATCCTCCGGCGAATGATAATATGCCAGTTCAAAAACAATATGCTGTATAAAATTCCTCGAAGTCCGGTCGTCATTGGACACGACTCCCAGTACGCCGCTTGTACGAAGATCCAGAAGCAGAGGCGGCTTCGTGCCGTCGTCACTCCGGAGATAATTGAAGCCTACCACTTCATTGACATCCTCGCTGTCCACTCCTTTATTCGCAAAGACATAGGGCAGGTCTGTAAGCAGGAACTGATTTTTGTCTTCTCTGGCCCGTTCGGCCGCGGTCATGTGCTTTCTTCTCTTTTTCTCCTTTTTCGAAGGAATTCTGATCTGGATCCAGTCCCCGGTCTTTTTATAATAAATATCATAAAAGATGTTGTCCTTCTTCTCGCTGCGTATCTCAAAAAGCGGCTTCACCTCATCGGATGTTCCGAGCGTAATCCGCATAAAGTCATTATCATTCTGTGAACGGGAAAAAAGAGCTCCGTTAATCTCCGCCGTGTTCTTAAAAAGCGTATCCATATTGGGATACATACTGTTCAGATATTTGATATCGCTGATCTGCCACTCTTTGATCGTGCTAATCATCCGGTGGATATAGTTTTCGTAATTGGTTTTCCATTCCTCGACGCTTGCTTTGTACTCGTTTTTCTTCTTCAGATAATTATACAGGGATGTAACCAATGCCACGATGCCCATGGCGCCTGACATCAAAAGCATGGTGTCTCCCATGCTGGCCGCACTTTTCGAGAACTGCATAATCAGAAAACGGGCCGCCAGCATTCCGCCTGTGGACAGCAGCGTGGGGATCAGGACGTCCAGAAGGGATCCTTTGTCCTTTCCCGGCATCTCCCCCGGCGGCAGAATATCAATCACCGACGACTCGATAACGTTCAGTCTGCGCGTACTGATATTGTATTCCAGGGAATCTCCCGACCGCAGTATGTAGCTGCTTTCTACCCGTCTGAACAGCGCCCGTGGCCTTACCGCTGTATCCAGGGTGAAGTACAGACAGGTTGATGTTACGATTCCCAGCTCGTCCAGCGCTTTGTCATATACCGGCTTTCCGTCCGCAGTCTCTGTGAAATCAATGACATTAAAATCTCCTCTGGAGTTGTACAGCACCTGCAGTTCCTTTCTCGTCTGCAGATACTCTGTAAGGAGGTCAAACGTTTTCTCATGCCCGTCCAGCTTTTTAAGTCCGTAATAGACAGCCTGGATCAGGGATTTCAGGGTAATATCTTTCAGAACCAGAAAAGAAAGTTCCTCTGAGACCCCGTTTCCTTCAAATTTTGCCGAGATCAGAATTTCATTATTTTTCATACCAGTGTCCCCTCGTGTTCCTTCTCTGTATTTTTCTCAAAAAACTTTGCCAGGGCGGCATGCGCGTCCGGTATCTTTACCGCCTCTCCCGGGGTGATATCCGCACTGACAGGCTGAAAACGGATCTGTCTTACAGCCGCGCTTTTTACCTCCGGAGCTTCCGCCTTTTTCACCTGAACCGCCTGCAGCGGATTCACTTCCGGAACTTTTATCCGCACCGTTTCCAGCTGCGGGGCAGAAATCTCCGGCGTCCGGAAATTCCTGATCTTCACATCCGCTTTTTCTGTCGCCGGCAGTCCTTTTGCTCTGACGTCCGGCGCTGTAAATGCTGCCCTTCTCACCTCCGGCACAGGGATGTCTTCTGCTTTCTTCAGCTGTACTTTTATTTCTCCGAATTCCCTGTGCTGCCGGATCTCAGGCTTTGCCACAACAGGCAGGGCAGATATCTTAAGTTCCGGCATGGCTGCCGGTTCAGGCGCCTTTCCCGCCGCCGGGACATCCGGCAGATTGAGCTCTATGTGCTCTGCGACAGCGCCTGCTGCCGGGAAAGCCTGCCGGGGCACGTCTACAGCCGGGAGGACGGCTTCCGGCCTTCCGAACTCTGCCGGGAGATTTTCCGGCAGTCCCGCCATCTTCGGCAGCGGAGGCGCGGCCGCTGACGCATGGACATGTATGTTCTCCATACGGATCTCCCTGGGATCACTTAAGGGCGCCTGCGGCGTTTCCGGCAGTACAGCGCATACTTCTCCGAACTCTTTGATGTGAAAACCGGTCTTTGCCGGTCCGGGAACGTCAGGCAGTACAGGCGCCGGCTTTTCAATCCTGCCGATGTCCCTGCTGTCTGCCGTATTGACATCCACCTCCGGCAGTTCCGGCTCCGTCATCACTTCCATCTTCGTAAAATGAAGCTGCGCCTCCGGCCTTGCAGACGGTTCCTGCAGCTTCACTTTATATTCACGCGGACGGTACGGCCCGATCTCAGGACCTGATGCCGGAGCGATAAAGTCCAGCTTCGGCCGGAACGGCCGGATATCCGCATTCTCATATTTTTCCATCTGTTCTACAAAAGCAGCGCGCTTTCGATAGATGTCAAGTTCTTTTTCATACTGCTCTCTCTGCTCTCCGGCAAGCAGCTGCAGTTCTTCCTCGTTTAATATCCGGAAAGCCATCGCGATTTTCCTCTCCTTTTCTTAAAACGGCCCGCCCATACGAAAACACAATATGGGCGGGCCGCTCTTATTTTATATGTTCAATTAACTTCCGCTGATGCTGTCCGCGATCTGCTGGTCAGCATCAACAAAATTTGTCCTGTTTGCTTCCAGAAGCGTTGCCATTCCCTGCACCGCGCTCGGGAGACTCTCTTCCACAAACGATTTTACATCCGTATTGATAAAGTTCTGCAGCGCGTCTTTCGCTTCGCCTTCCATCTCCGCGATTGCGTTATTCAGATCTGTAATAAAGTTTGTACCCAGCGTCTTGTACTGTTCCGCAATTTTGTTAATATTCTCTACTGAACCTTCAACTGCAGCATTTACAATTCTACAACCAGCCATATTTATCCACCTGTTCCTTTCGCAAAATTATTTTTATTTTCTGTTTCCTTCTCCCAGCTGATCATCCAGGCCATTATCCGCGGGAATCGCTTTTAATGTACCCTCACAGATCTGATAGAGAGCGTCAAGCAGTTTCGTCAGTCCCTCTCCTGTCGCCGGCTCTATTTTATCCGTATAGAAAAACTGAAATCCTTCTGCCGCGCTTCCGCTGAAATTAGCCGGAATCAGCCCTGCAACCTCATCGCTTAAGCTGGTGTAAAGATTGCCTGTCTGCGTTCTGTACTCGTCGATGATGCTCATCGCGTTCGTCATCATCTCCGGGGTAATGTTAATTGTGCCTGTGCTTCCCATTGCCATAGTCAGTTCCTCCCTTTACTTTACATTTTAATACTCTGATTGAGTTCTTCATATTTTATAAAGACACTTTTATAATAGCCTGTCCCTATAATCTCTGTCAATGTGTCCGACGTATGCCGGACCACCAGCAGCAGATCTTCGATGGGCTTAATAAGAACGTCCTCTGCAGTCAGTTCCAGCTGTCTGCCCGCCGGAGTATCCAGCGCTGTAGTCAGGTCTTTATACATCTGTTTCAGTCTTGTCTTCAGTTTTTCAGTCCTGTCCGCAAGATCTTTCATATCCTGTGACGCCGTACTGAACGCGCTGTCATCCAGGACTATATCCTGAGAAAGCATCATTGAACATCACCCCCTCCTCTGGCTTCCCGGATCTTCTGCATCAGCGGTTTTCTTGTGTCCTTATTCAGAAGGCTGCACATCTGTTCAGCCTCGTCATACCGTTCGATATCAATGCATGCCTGTATCCGGAAAGAGACAGCAAGCATGTCTGTGGGATCCTTGATCATGGCGTTCCGGAAGAATTTTATAATCTCCTCATATTTTGACGCCGCGCCCTGCATTCCCAGCTCTTTCATGGCGTTTGCTTCTGTATATTTTCCGATATATCTGTGATGCAGACTGTCGCTTGTCTGCAGTATACGGGCATATTCCATCACTTTTTCAAAATCTTTTTTCAGGGTAAATGCCCCGATATACAGACGGTTGATCTGGTCTGCCTGATCTGCGGTGTACTGCACGGTCTGTTCATCCAGGCGCCGGGGAGCCTCCTCTTCCTGCGGCTCATCCGGTATCTCCGTCAGGTATTCCCGGTTTCCGTCCTCATCCGGCTCTACACTCTGGGCAAGCTCTTCCAGCCCGTATTCACCCAGCTCTTCTTCAATCCTCATGCGGTCTTCCGCAATCATATCCTCCACATCATACTCTGAGAGTTCCTGTGTCTCCCTCTGGACTTCCAGGACTTCAAAGCCGTTATTATATGCATCCGCGGGATTCCGGGCAGCGTTCAGGCAGGCGATTGTCCGGTCAGCATTTTCCAGCTGCAGATAGATCTCCGCCGCATTAATATAGCTGTCAATAACTTCCCTGGCCGTTGGCTTCAGAGTCTTCAGACTTTCGTCGATCATCTTCAGCGCTGTGGAAAAATGCTTCCGGTCAGAGTCCTGCTGATACTTCTCCAGCTCCAGTGTGATGCGGTCCATATAGTAATCTGCCGACGGCCCGGCGTATTTGGCGGCCATCTGCAGTTCCTTTTCCGCGGTTTCCAGACGTTTCGCCTGAATCAGCAGTTTAAAGGCGATTTTGTATCCCGTATAATCTGAGGGAGCGATCATCTTGATCTGATTGGCAGTATGTAAACCATTGCGGATATCATTTTTAATGCCGTAAATAACTGCTTTGCGCTGCATGATATCAAGATTCACTCCCAGAAGCTGTTCTGCTTTGCTCAGATTAACGAGAGCGTCATCATATCTCCCTATGTCAAAACAGATAATTCCCAGTACATTATACAATTGAACCAGATTTTCCGGTGTGCACCCCAGTTCTTCTGCCCGCGCAAAAGAATTCATGGCGTTTACCGTCTGTTCTGCCGTCGCCTGGGCAAATCCCAGATCATAATAGCGATTTCCGTTGGCGCCGTCGCACTTCACGGCCCGGCTGTAATTTTTAATCGCCTCATCATAGCGGGCCAGCGACATACAGGCATTGCCCGCGCATTTGTATGCTTCAGCGTTCCCGGGCTCCAGCGCGATTGCCTGCTTTGCCAGATTCAGGGCCGTTTCGTTTTCCTGATTCAGGAACGCCAGCCGTGAATCAGCGATCAGATCTTTTGCTTCCATGTCATTCCTCCTTAATAAATTTCAGTAGATATAATTCTATACGTTGGTTCACACATAGAAATTATGTCTACAACATCCTGTAACAATACAGTAATGAGTAAGATCAGTTTCTGAATAAAAACCACATGATTCTATTAGTACCCATTTTATTAATAATGAATTTTCAACCTTATAAACAGGATTTTTTCTAAAGTAAAACTTATCGTTATACTTTTCTTGTGCAATCGACCATGACATCATTCTCGTTCCCTGCTCCGAATACATATAATTAAGTACAATTCCGGAAAAAATTATCTCCAATGTCATATCGTCACAATTTATTACAAATTTTAAATCCTCGTCTTCTATTATTTCTGTATAATTAGCACTGGTAAAAGTTATATTTTCCGGATTCCAGATAATATACTCTTCATTCTTCTTCATCTGCATATAATAATCATTTTTATTCATAAATTCTCCTCTTACTCATATCGAAATTCCAATCCTCTACGATTAAGTGGATTACGAATTTCTAATGTAGGTTTACCATATGAACTGCCCGGACGAACGGTTGCAACAAAACCATTATCAATATTGCCTGTTTTACCTGTCCCCCATGGGGTTGAAATAGATTTTACGTCAGTTGGATGTAATGTTTCAAAATCTCTTAAAGCTGTATTAAAGTCTCCGTCAACAATTCTTTGCTCTGTTCTCCCCTTTGTTCTTTTGCCCGGCTTAGAATTATCGTATAATTGTTTCACACTTGTAGGATAATCCGCATTATGCACCCAGATCTTATTCTCACCCACAAAATAAGTATGAAAATCCTCAACCTGAAAGTTATACACTGTTTCCGGCTCATCTAAGCGTTCACTCCAGAACTCCTCGATCAAAAGTTCCTTACCGTTCACATTGAGCAGATGCTCTCCAGCCTGTAATTCTCCTGCCTCAACAAAACCTCGATCCTTCACATAGAATGGATGAGTCTCCGTTGTGATTATTTCTTCGCCTCCAATAACCAGATGGATCAGTTTGTCAGTCTGGCGCACATAAGTTTTCAGAACACTCTTCTCTGCTGTTTCAAAGGTTTCTGGGTTGGTCGAAATCACTTTGTCGCCGGCTTTAATATGTTCTATGGCAGTCAGCCCCGCTGCAGTTAGAATCATCGTCCCCGCCACAAAGCAGGTCATTGTCTGGCTCATTCCTCCAGTAAACACCGCCAATGCAGAAACACCAAGCTGGAACCAATTATACGCTGTACTGGAATGCAGCTTTTGATTCATCTCATAAAGCCAATTATTGTCGCTATCAATCAGCAGATCCGCCATAGCTAATAAATCAAACACTGCCATCCCCGAACTAACTGCTCCCGAAACGATGGACAGACCTTTAATAAATTTTCCTATTTTATAAATGCAGGAAATTCCCTTTCCTATCGCCTGACCCGCCGCGCCCAGTCCTCCAAAAATCGCACCGCCTATTGCGCCGCTGAACGCCCCCTCTTCAAATCCTCCCAAAAATGAACCGCCTGTTAACAGACTCGACAGCCCGCCTATCAAGCCTCCGGAAACTGCACCTATAATAGTCCCTTGGGCAATCATCAGCAAAACAGGGCCCAAAGCTCCCAAAGCTGTACCGCCCGACAGAATAATAACCGCAACGGACGCAATTACCAGCACTGCCGTAATAATGAGTTTCCAATGTTCTTTACACCATTCCCCCGCCGCTGCAAATCCATCACAGATCTTTTCCCACAGATTCTTCTCGCACTTTGGTTTCAGATAATTGTATTTATCATAAAACTCTTCTTTGCTCTGATTAATCGCTTTCGCTGCATCGTCGTCTATACGCACCACGTCAGCTATAAAATTTTCAACATTTCTGCTGA
>ERZ1643247.746-NODE-746-length-36117-cov-9.892990_pt1 | contig 36117 bp, 37 predicted proteins | sample MGYA00579264_ERZ1643247 | MGnify/ENA primary metagenome ERZ1643247 (study PRJEB29033, sample SAMEA4952262) | chicken gut metagenome | biome: Broiler Chicken; feature: Gastrointestinal Tract; material: Caecum | place: Ireland | collected 2018 | study: Broiler... | reverse complement strand
TCAGACGTAAAGTTGGTAAGACTGGTAAGAAATAATTAAGGAGAGTGTGAAAATGATTAAGAAAGCATCTAAGGCGGAAATTCGTCAGAAAAAGCATAGAAGATTACGTCATCATTTGAGCGGAACAACCCAGACTCCACGTCTGGCAGTGTTCAGAAGCAATAATCATATGTATGCTCAGATTATCGATGACACCCAGGGACGTACTCTGGTATCCGCTTCTACTCTTCAGGCTGAAGTCAAAGAAGGACTGGAGCACACAAACACAGTAGAGGCAGCTGCTAAGGTTGGAACTGTAATCGCAAAGAAAGCAGCAGAGAAGGGAATCACCAGCGTGGTATTCGACAGAGGAGGATTCCTCTATCACGGAAAAGTAAAAGCATTGGCAGACGCAGCAAGAGAAGCTGGGCTGGATTTCTAGAAGGGAGGAACGAGAACACATGAAGCGTGATCTTATTGACGCTAGTCAGTTAGAATTGAATGATAAAGTGGTAGCTATCAAACGTGTTACCAAAGTTGTTAAAGGCGGTCGTAACTTCCGTTTCTCAGCTTTAGTTGTTGTCGGAGATGGCAATGGACATGTAGGTGCAGGACTTGGAAAAGCTGCCGAGATTCCGGAAGCAATCCGCAAAGGAAAAGAAGACGCAATGAAGAAACTGGTTACAGTTGCAAGAGATGAGAATGGAAGTATCACTCATGACTTCATTGGTAAATTCGGCAGTGCACAGATGCTGCTGAAGAGAGCTCCGGAAGGTACTGGAGTTATCGCCGGAGGTCCGGCTCGTGCGGTAATCGAGCTGGCAGGTATCAAAAATATCCGTACCAAATGTATGGGTTCCAGAAATAAGCAGAATGTCGTACTTGCAACCATCGAAGGTTTGAGACAGCTGAAAACTCCGGAGGAAGTTGCGAAACTTCGCGGAAAATCTGTTGACGAGATTTTGGCTTAAGGAGGACGGAAAAATGGCAGATAAATTGAAAGTTACTTTGGTAAAATCTACGATCGGTGCCGTTCCGAAACATAAAAAAACTGTGGAGGCTATGGGACTTCGGAAAGTGAACAAGACTGTAGAGCTTCCGGACAACGCAGCTACCAGAGGAATGATTAAACAGGTACAGCACCTGGTTAAAGTAGAAGAAGCCTAAAGATTAGTTTGACAGTGGTGAAATTTTAAAAGGAGGTGCCAGTCATGGATTTATCCAATTTAAGACCAGCAGAAGGTTCTAAACACAGTGATAATTTCAGAAGAGGCCGTGGACATGGTTCAGGCAATGGCAAGACTGCAGGTAAAGGACACAAGGGCCAGTTAGCACGTTCAGGTGCTAAGAAACCTGGGTTCGAAGGCGGACAGATGCCGTTATACAGACGTATTCCGAAGAGAGGTTTCACAAACAGAAACTCCAAGGATATCGTAGCAATTAATGTTGATGTTTTGAATAGATTTGAGGATGGAGCAGAGGTAACTGTAGACAGCCTGCTTGCAAGCGGAGCAGTTTCCAAAGTTGTTGACGGTGTTAAGATCCTTGGCAACGGCGAGCTGACCAAGAAGCTCAACGTAAAACTGCCGAAGATCGACAGAGACAACAAGGTAAAAGTGTTCAGCGACAGCGCAAAAGCAAAGATTGAAGCAGCAGGTGGAACAGTAGAGGTGATCTAATGTTAAAAAGTCTTCGTAATGTTTTTAAGGTTAAAGATATTCGAAGAAAGTTGTTCTATCTGGTTGTCATGATTTTTGTCATCCGCCTCGGTTCAGAGATCCCTGTTCCGGGCGTGGATGGTGATTATTTCAAACAGTGGTTTGAGAGTCAGTCCGGTGATGCATTCAATTTCTTTGATGCCTTCACCGGCGGATCTTTCACCCAGATGTCAATCTTTGCTCTGAATATCACGCCGTACATTACAGCGTCCATCATTATACAGCTTCTCACCATTGCGATACCGAAGCTGGAAGAGCTGCATAAGGATGGAGAAGAAGGAAGGAAGAAGATTACAGAGATTACCCGCTATGTAACAGTGGGTCTGTCTATTTTTGAGTCCGTTGCGATGGCCATTGGATTTGGAAGACAGGGATTGATTCCGATTATGTCTTCCGGTTCTGACGCTTCCGGATTTGAAAAGTTTGCAGCCGGAGCAGTCGTGGTTGTCTGCCTGACGGCTGGATCAGCTATGCTGATGTGGATCGGCGAGAGAATCACAGAGAAAAAAGTTGGAAACGGTATGTCGATTGTCCTGACAATTAACATCGTCTCCAGAATGCCAAGTGATTTCGCGACACTCTATGATACCTTTGTGAAGGGAAAGACGATTGCGAAAGGCACACTGGCGGCACTGATTATTATTGCGATTGTATTGGTTGTTGTTGTTTTCGTTTTGATCTTGAACGGCGCACAGAGAAAGATTCCCGTACAGTATTCGAAGAAAATGCAGGGAAGGAAGATGGTGGGCGGACAGTCCAGCTTTATTCCTTTAAAGGTGAACACCGCAGGTGTCATCCCGATCATCTTTGCATCTTCGATTATGTCCATGCCTGTCATGATTGCTACCTTCGCAGGAAAGAGCAATATGGGAGGAATCGGCGGGGAGATTCTCCATGGATTGTCATCCAGCAACTGGTGTAATCCGGATGAGCCAATCTACAGCATTGGTCTGGTTGTCTATGTGGCATTGTGTATTTTCTTTGCCTATTTTTACACTTCTATCACATTTAATCCGCTGGAGATTGCGGATAATATGAAAAAACAGGGTGGTTTCATCCCGGGCATCCGTCCAGGAAAACCAACGTCAGAGTATTTGACAAAAATCTTAAATTACATTATATTTATAGGAGCAGTAGGGTTAGTCATTGTAGCTGTTATTCCATTTTTCTTCAATGGTGTATTTGGTGCGGATGTCTCCTTCGGCGGAACTTCCATCATCATCGTTGTGGGCGTGGTACTGGAGTCAATCAAACAGATTGAATCACAGATGCTGGTAAGGAATTACAAAGGCTTCCTGAACGACTAAATAAAGTTGAGGTTGTGGTGGTAACATCACAGCCTTGATTTGGTGGGAGGTATTTTATGAGAATCATTATGTTGGGAGCACCTGGTGCTGGAAAAGGAACACAGGCGAAAAAAATCGCAGCGAAGTATGGAATTCCCCATATCTCCACAGGCGATATTTTCCGTGCAAACATCAAAGAGGGAACGGAACTCGGCAAGAAAGCAAAGACATACATGGATCAGGGGCTTTTGGTTCCGGATGAACTGGTTGTAGATCTGGTTGTGGACCGTCTTGGACAGGAAGACGCCAAGAATGGCTATGTGCTGGATGGATTTCCACGGACCATTCCCCAGGCAGAGAGTCTGGATGAGGCACTGAGAAAAATTGATAGCAAAATTGATTACGCAATCGATGTGGATGTACCGGATGAAAATATCATCAACCGTATGTCAGGACGCAGAGCCTGCGTGAAATGCGGTGCAACCTATCATGTAGTTTATGCTCCGACCAAGGTGGAAGGTGTGTGTGACGCCTGCGGAGATAAGCTGATTCTGAGAGACGATGACAAGCCTGAGACTGTGAAAAAGCGTCTGAATGTATACCATGAGCAGACACAGCCATTGATCGATTACTATACCAAAGCTCAGGTATTGAAACGCGTAGACGGAACCAAGGATATGGAAGAAGTATTTAACGACATCGTTGCTATTTTAGGAGATTGAGAATATGTCAGTATCTATTAAGACTTCAAGAGAAATAGAGCTAATGAGAACAGCTGGAAAGTATCTGGAAGAGGTACATGAGAAGCTGGCGGAACACATTAAACCGGGGATTACGACCTGGGAACTGGATAAGATCGGGGAGGAGATGATACGCTCGCTGGGATGCACGCCCAACTTCCTGAACTATAATGGCTTCCCGGCATCTTTCTGTATTTCTCTGAACGATGAAGTGGTACACGGGATTCCCTCCCATGCGAGAGTGATCCAGGAGGGAGATCTGGTGAAGATCGACGCGGGATTGATTTACAAAGGATACCATTCGGATGCGGCCCGCACCTACGCTGTGGGAGAAGTCTCACCGGAGACCAGACAACTGATGGATGTGACAAAACAGAGTTTCTTCGAGGGACTCAAATATGCGAAAGCGGGAAATCATCTCTATGATATCTCAGCGGCAATAGGAGATTATGCAGAAAGTTTTGGTTACGGTGTGGTGAGAGATTTGGTCGGACATGGAATAGGAACCCATCTCCATGAAGACCCGCAGATCCCTAACTTCCGTCAGCACAGACGCGGAATCCGATTGATGCCTGGCATGACGCTGGCTGTGGAACCTATGATTAACATGGGACGTGCCGATGTGGTCTTCCTGGACGATGACTGGACCGTTGCCACACAGGATGGATCTCTGTCAGCACATTATGAGAATACGATCCTGATCACAGACGGAGAGCCGGAGCTCTTAACTCTGAGTAAATAAATAGATAGGACATAGGAGGTTATAATTACATGTCAAAAGCAGACGTAATTGAAGTAGAAGGTACCGTGTTGGAGAAGCTGCCAAACGCGATGTTCAAAGTAGAGCTGGAAAATAAGCATGTGGTGCTTGCTCATATCAGCGGAAAACTTCGTATGAATTTCATACGTATTCTGCCGGGAGATAAAGTGACGATAGAACTTTCTCCTTATGATCTGTCCAAGGGCAGAATCATCTGGCGCGATAAATAAGCAGAAGAAAATTTTGAAGAGTACAAAAGAAAACCTTACAGAAATCAAGTGTTAAGATTTGCTTTCTGTAAGGTTTTTAAAATTCTGATTTCAACAAGGTTTTTTCTAATTATTTATACCCATCCGGCCATGACACCGGCCACAACTACAGACACGATGGATACGGAGACCATACCGGAGATGATCATTTTCGGCATAATGTTCTGCAGAAGAATCTCACGCTCCTCGTCATTGTCCGCGGAGGCATTTGCTACTTCATTGGACACAATGAAGGTTCCCGGAAAACCAAAGAGAGCCGTCGAAGCCATAGCGATACAGATATACCAGCTTTGTTTGAAAATTTTTCCGACCAGGATGGACACCAAAGCAAAACTGATCACGCCGATGATGATGACAATGATCAAAGGCCGGATCATGGACAGGATCATCTGAGGCGTGGAAGTGGCCAGGCTGGTGAAGACATTGACCAGAGCAGCCCCAATGACGAAGGTAAAACCATTAGCCTTGGTCAGAGGTGCCTCATCCAGGAAGCCAATCTCACGGAAAAACACGCCCAGAAGAAGACAGAGGACCAGATTGTTGACATTTCCATTGGTCAGGTTGGACAGCCATTGTGCCAGACAGGCAACCACAGCCAGTTTGGCAAGGAGCAGGTTGTCCCCGTTGTATTTGTCCGGAATTGGAGGGATAATTCTCCATTTTGGTTTTTCTTCTTTTTTCTCTTCTTTTTTTCAAGCTTCACCCGTCCGGCTGCGATCTCACTCTTTAGACGGAGAGCTTCTCTTTTGCAGCAGATGGAGGCAATGGGAAAACCGACAATGCCCTGAATGATCAAAATCAGGGAGGCAAAAGCTGCGGCATCGGTGGCTCCAATGTTGTTCATGGCCTCTGTCATGACCAGGCAGGCAACGACGGCGCCGCCCAGCACAGGGGCGCTCGCCAGAGCGTAGTATTCATCGATAAAAATTCTTCCTATGAAATAAACACCGCCGCAGATAGCCAGTGTGGAGCACAGGACGATGATGACGGTCTTATATTCCTGCACAAAGTCTGCAAGTTTGATGGTGGTTCCCATATGTACCAGCATCATTCCGATGGTGACGCTGGAGAAGGCCATTAAAGTAGAGTCTTCGAAAAGGGTGGAAGGAAGACCGTTCCAGAAGCAGATTGCGAAGATCACAGCTGCCACGAACAGCATGGAGATAATCGCTTTTGTCTTGGTGGCAACGAAGTCGCCGATGGCATAGATTAATAGAATAATTGTCAGTGCGTGTAAACCATTCATAGAATCTCTCCCCCAATCTTATTCACAGTGATTTTTCAGCCATTGGTATGCGCAGTTACAGAAAGCTGCGCTGCCATAAGGCAATGCGGATTCATCAAAAGTTGCCCTGGGATCGTGCAGCGAGTATTGATGCCCCAGTTCCGGTCCGCCTGCGTAGAGCATGGCGAAGAAGGTAGGGACATGTTCACCGTAGTAAGAGAAATCTTCCGAAAATGTCTGGGGCGGAATGACCTGGACATCATCCAGTACTTCCCGACAATAGTCTCCCATTTCTGCACTGAGGCTGCGGTCATTAATTGTTGGGCCTGTGCCGGCGAAGATATTGACTTCTGCAGTGGCTCCCCACATCTGAGCAGTTTTTACCGTCAGGTCATGAAGCTGTTTCAGCAGAAAAGCACGGTTTTCTCTGGTGAAGGTTCGGATGCTGCCCTGCATGACGGCTTCGCTGGGGATGATGTTGGAGGCGCTTCCCGAGTGGAGCTGGCAGATGGACATAATCGATGGTTCATCAGAAGGCACCTGCAAGGTAAAGAATTGCTGAAGGGCCACGATGATGTTGGCGGCAACACTTAAGGCGTTGACACCTACATGGGGCGTACTTCCGTGGGCAGAAGTGCCGTGGACAGTGATCTCGAAGGCATCGGCAGATGCGCAGGACTCCTGCTCACTGTAGAATAGTGTGCCCACCTGAAAATTTTGATCCATGATCGGCCCGTAATTAATGTGGAAGGCCATGGCGGCATCCACTTTGGGATTCTCTAAAGCTCCGGCTTTGATCATGCTCTTTGCGCCGCCCAGCAGTTCTTCTGCAGGCTGAAAGAGAAATTTTACTGTGCCTTTTAACTCGGATTCATGGGCCTTCAGGATTTTCGCAGCTCCCAAAAGCATGGCTATGTGTGAATCGTGACCACAGGAGTGGCAGGCGCCATCCTGGCAGGCAAAGGGAAGGCCGGAGGCTTCCTGCTGGGGAAGAGCATCCATATCCGCTCGGATCATCAAAGTTTTGCCAGGAATTCCGCAGGTACAGACGATGCCGCCGCCCATGGGGATGGGAGTGTACCCGTAGGAGGTAAGTTTTTCCATCACAAAAGCGACGGTTTTGGGAAGATCGAAACCGGTCTCCGCGTTGGCGTGGAGATAACGGCGGTTCGAAGTCAGTTCTTCCTGTAATTCTTTGGCTTCTTTCAAAAAGTCGTTCATAGATTATCACCTGTCTTTCTATAAAAAACATTTATAAAAGTTGTGTATATTATATAAACGAAAAATAAAAATTGGAAATTGGTATTTATAATCTTTTTATAAGTTCCGATTATAAGCTTTAAAATGAGAGAAAATTTTGCTATAATCATCAGAAAATTGAAACTTGCAGACGCGCAGATGGGAGAGATAGGAGAGTCTAAGATGGAGATACGACAGATTTATTACGTGTTGGAGATTGCAAAACAAAAAAGTTTTTCCGGAGCGGCCAAGACTTTATTCATTACGCAGCCTGCAATTTCCCAGCAGATCAGTGCCTTGGAGAATGAATTACAGACTAAGTTATTCCTTCGGGATACCCATAAAGTCACGTTGACAAAAGATGGAGAGCGTTTCTGTGAGTATGGGAAAAAGGTGCTGGAGGCAGTGGACAATCTGACAGAGGCCTTCGGTCAAGACAGGTCGGATCAGAAGACATTTTTGAATGTGGGCGTGTTTCCGTTCTATCGAGTGTCAGGGCTGGCGCAGGCGATTACCAACTTTTTTTCCACTAATACCAATGTGCTGGGAAGCCTGAAAGTTATGGAAAACTATAAGGCTTTTGATTTACTCAGCGAAGGGAAGATTGATTTTGCCATTATCAAAGCGATTCCGGACGATGTTCCCTCCGGGCTTATTTACGATATTCTGGCAGAAGAAAACCTATGCGCGGTGATCAACCGGGAAAACGACTGCGAGGAGGAAGAGTTCATTCAGATCAAGAAGCTGGGTGATCTGCCTCTGCTCACAGGAGAGAAGGGATCCTCTCTTTATGATTATATGAAAAATATATATGAGAAAAATCATATCCGATTCAATGTTACCTTTTTCAACACAAAGGCGATAGATTTAATGCTGGAGATGATTGCGTCCGGAACAGGAATTCTTCTGGCCACAGAGTCCGTGGCCAGGGAAATTGCAAAAGGACCGGCGAAAGCTTACCGTATTGAACCAAAGGAAAAACTGTGGACGATGCTGGTTTACAAAAAGGACCGGAGGCTGAAAGGAGCGGAGATCGCTTTTCGTAATCATATTCTTCAGTACTACCAGAATGATTTCCAGGGCGCGGAGGAGATGATTGTGGAGACCGTGGAATAAATTGAAAAAAGCTTGCAAAAATAGGAATTTTTTGCTTGCATTTTGGAATTTGAGGTGTTATACTGTTAAGCGTACTTTGTGACAGGACAGAGTTACTCTGCCCAAAATCAGCAAATTTGGAAAGGAGGATTTCCGGTGAAAGTAAGATCATCTGTGAAACCGATTTGCGAAAAATGCAAGATTATCAAGAGAAAAGGAAGCATCAGAGTAATCTGTGAAAATCCGAAACACAAACAGCGTCAGGGTTAATTTCCGACCAGGACAGTTTGTGCGTATTTAGGCGGCTGCAGTGGGAACACCCGGAAGCGTTGTTCGCACTGTTTAAATATTATATTGCCTAATACCGAGAGGCTATTTCGGAGATCCTTTTCAGGATACGACGGGCTAAGGCCAGTCAATCGGAAAGGTTACGGGGGAGGTTCCCGTAGCTGGGTGTGATACCGAGACACCCCAATTAGGAACAATATTAACTGAGAGCGGCGGAAGATACGTCCCATTTCACCGTATGGAGATCCATACGTGGCGTACGAAGCAGGCTTTCTGTAGAAAGATGGAGGAATATTACATGGCTCGTATAGCTGGTGTAGACTTACCAAGAGACAAACGTGTAGAGATCGGTCTGACCTATATCTATGGAATCGGCAGACCAAGCGCAACCCGCATCCTGGCAGATGCGAAAGTAAATCCTGACACTCGTGTCAGAGATCTGACTGATGAAGAAGTGAACAGAATCCGTGAAGTGATCGATGAGACCATGATGGTGGAAGGTGATCTGAGAAGAGAGATCGCTCTGAACATCAAGAGACTTCAGGAGATCGGATGCTACAGAGGTATCCGTCATAGAAAAGGACTTCCGGTTCGTGGCCAGAAGACCAAGACAAACGCAAGAACCAGAAAAGGTCCTAAGAGAACTGTTGCAAATAAGAAGAAATAATAAGTATTAGGAAAGAGTAGGTTAGTTTTAAAATGGCAAAAGTGACTAAGAAAACGACAAAACGTCGTGTCAAGAAAAACGTTGAACGCGGACAGGCACATATTCAGTCTTCTTTCAATAACACCATTGTTACACTGACAGATACTGAAGGAAACGCTCTTTCATGGGCAAGTGCCGGTGGTCTGGGATTTAAAGGTTCAAGGAAATCTACCCCTTATGCAGCTCAGATGGCTGCTGAGACAGCTACCAAAGCTGCTCTGATTCATGGATTGAAAACTGTAGACGTAATGGTAAAAGGACCAGGTTCCGGAAGAGAAGCTGCTATCCGTGCGCTTCAGGCATGCGGCCTGGAAGTAACCAGTATCCGTGACGTGACACCAGTTCCACACAACGGTTGTCGTCCACCAAAACGCAGAAGAGTATAATTAGGAGGTAGCTAATCATGGCAGTAAATAGAGTGCCGGTTCTGAAAAGATGCAGATCTCTGGATCTGGACCCAATCTACTTGGGAATTGATAAAAAATCAACCAGACAGCTGAAACGTACCAACCGTAAGATGTCTGAGTACGGCCTGCAGCTGAGAGAAAAACAGAAAGCAAAATTCATTTATGGAGTTCTGGAAAAACCTTTCCGCAACTACTATAAGAAAGCAGATAAAATGCAGGGCCAGACAGGTGAGAACCTGATGGTGCTTCTGGAGAGCAGACTGGATAACATTGTATTCCGTATGGGATTTGCAAGAACCAGAAGAGAAGCAAGACAGATCGTAGATCACAAACATATTACCGTGAACGGTAAAGTTGTAAACATCCCATCTTACCTGGTAAAAGCAGGAGATGTGATCGAAGTAAAAGAGAAATGTAAAGGTTCCGAGAGATACAAAGGAATTCTGGAGGTTACAGGCGGAAGACTGGTTCCGGAATGGCTGGATGTAGACCAGGAAGCATTGAGAGGTACAGTGAAAGAGCTGCCTACCAGAGACATCATTGATGTACCTGTAAACGAGATGCTTATCGTCGAGTTGTACTCCAAATAATCATAATTTGTATTAGTACCCTCAAAATGAAAGAAGCCCAGAAGGAGGGACCTTATAAGTGTTTGATTTTAACAAACCCAAAATTGAAATTACTGAAATCTCTGAAGATAAAAAATACGGCAGATTTGTAGTTGAGCCTCTGGAGAGAGGATATGGAACAACTTTGGGAAACTCCCTGAGAAGAATTATGCTTTCTTCTCTTCCGGGAGCTGCGGTGAGCCAGGTGAAGATCGATGGCGTGCTTCATGAATTCAGCTCAATTCCGGGTGTGAAGGAAGATGTCAGTGAGATCATCCTGAATCTGAAGAGTCTGGCAATCAAGAATAAGAGCAATGACAACGAGCCGAAGACCGCGTACATTGAGTGCGAGGGCAAGGGTGTTGTGACTGCGGCTGATATCCAGGCAGATCAGGATATTGAGATTATGAATCCGGATCAGGTTATTGCGACGCTTAACGGCGGCAAAGACTGCAGACTTGCGATGGAGCTGACAATCACCAAGGGCAGAGGCTATGTGAGCGCAGAGAAAGGCAAATCCGATGATATGCCGATCGGTGTGATCGCTGTGGATGCCATTTACACTCCGGTTGACCGGGTGAACCTGGTAGTGGAGAATACCCGTGTTGGTCAGATTACAGATTATGATAAACTGACGTTGGACGTATATACAAATGGAACGTTGGATCCGGATGAGGCAGTCAGCCTGGCAGCAAAAGTATTGAGTGAACACTTAAGCTTGTTCATTGATCTTTCCGAGAATGCGAAGACAGCAGAAGTCATGATCGAGAAAGAGGACAATGAAAAAGAGAAGGTTCTGGAGATGAGTATTGATGAGCTGGAACTGTCCGTACGTTCTTACAATTGTCTGAAGAGAGCCGGAATCAATACCGTAGAAGAGTTGTGCAACCGTACTTCCGAGGATATGATGAAAGTTCGTAACCTGGGACGTAAGTCACTGGAGGAAGTACTGGCGAAGTTAAAAGAGCTGGGACTGCAGCTGCAGCCATCAGAAGAGTAAAAATAAGTGGGTGCTGACAATATATCAGTAAGACCGAAGAAGCGTGATATATTGTTCCACAGATGGAGGATGAAAATGGCAAAATATAGAAAATTGGGCAGAACTTCTGACCAGAGAAAAGCATTACTGAGAAGCCAGGTAACCAGCCTGCTGTACCATGGCAAAATTATCACCACCGAGAGCAAAGCAAAAGAAGTACGCAAAATTGCTGAGGGACTGATTGCAATGGCAGTTCGCGAGAAAGACAATTTCGAGACTGTTACTGTAACAGCAAAAGTTCCGCGCAAAGATGCTGACGGCAAGAGAGTAAAAGAAGTAGTAGACGGCAAGAAGAAAACCGTTTATGATGAAGTTCAGAAAGAGATCAAGAAGGATGCTCCTTCCAGACTTCACGCAAGAAGACAGATGATGAAAGTCTTCTATCCGGTGAAAGAAGTTCCTGCAAAAGCTGCTGGAAGAAAGAAAAATACAAAAGAGATCGACATGGTTGCAAAGATGTTCGATGAGATCGCTCCGAAGTATGTGAACCGTAACGGTGGATACACAAGAATCATCAAGATCGGACCGCGTAAAGGCGATGCAGCTATGGAAGTGGTATTAGAGTTGGTATAATTGAAGTACAAGAGGGTGCTGTGAGAGCAGTACCCTCTTTTTTCAAATTTGTTTTTTCTTGCAGGATTTTTGTCCCCGTAGTAAAATAGTACGAAGTATGAGTAAAAGGTAAGGAAGTGGCTCATGGAAAAGAGAATGTTGTTTGTGTTTAATCCCCGTGCCGGAAAGGGACAGATTAAGCAGCATCTGATGGACATTGTGGACATTTTTGTCAAACATGGATGGGAAGTGATTATCTATCCCACGCAGAGAGCGCGGGATGCTTATGAACAGGCCAGAAAGTATGCCAACCGGGTGGACATGATCGTATGCAGTGGAGGAGATGGAACACTGGATGAGGTGGTATCCGGAATTAATGAGGTGAATGACAGCCTTCCCATTGGATATATACCTGCCGGAAGTACAAATGATTTTGCCAACAGTCTGTTTATACCGAAGAATATGTTGAAAGCTGCGCAGATAATCATGGAAGGACATATCTACCGCTGCGATATCGGCAAATTCAACGATGCGATTTTTGCCTACGTGGCGGCTTTTGGTCTATTCACAGATGTCTCTTACAAGACAGATCAGGATCTGAAAAATGTACTGGGACATGTGGCCTACGTGCTGGAGGGCGTCAAGAGAATCTTCGATATCAAATCCATTCATATGAGAGTGGAGACGGAAGACACTGTGTACGAGGAAGACTTCATCTATGGCATGATCTCAAATTCCCGTTCTGTGGGAGGATTCAAACATCTGACAGGCAAGAATGTGGATATGAACGATGGACTTTTCGAGGTGACTCTGATCAAAAAGCCGAAGAACCCCTTGGAGATGCAGGAGATTGTCACGGCGCTCTTGACACAGGAAGACAATACCGATATGATTTATTCGTTTAAGGCAAGCTGCCTGAAGATTGAGTCGGATGTGCCGACACCTTGGACATTGGACGGAGAATACGGCGGACGTCCGGATCATGTGGTGATTCAGAATTGCCATCGGGCTTTGAATATTTGTCTGAAAAGCAAAGAGACGAAAAAACTGAGTACCAGAAAGACGACATAGGAGAGAAACTGAAGAACAGCAAAGAGAAAGGAATATGGACATGAGTGAATTTGTAAATGTGTCAGAAATTTTTGGACAGGACGTGTTTAATGACTCTGTGATGCAGGAGCGTCTGCCCAAAAAAGTCTACAAAGAGCTGAAGAAAACCATTGAGGAAGGCAAAGAACTTTCTCTGGAGATTGCAGACGTGGTAGCCCATGAGATGAAAGAGTGGGCAATTGAAAAGGGAGCAACCCATTACACCCATTGGTTCCAGCCTATGACAGGACTGACTGCGGAGAAACACGATGCTTTTATCACAGCACCGATGGAGAATGGAAAAGTCCTGATGAGTTTTTCAGGGAAAGAACTGATCAAAGGAGAGCCGGATGCCTCCTCATTCCCGTCCGGAGGACTGCGGGCGACCTTTGAGGCGAGAGGCTACACCGCCTGGGATTGTACTTCTCCTGCGTTTGTGCGTCACGATGCTGCCGGAGCAATCCTGTGTATTCCCACCGCTTTCTGTTCCTATACCGGAGAGGCGCTGGATCAGAAAACACCGCTTTTGCGTTCCATGGAGGCGATTAACCGGGAAGCGCTGAGACTTCTGCGCCTGTTCGGCAACACTACTTCCAAGAAGGTCACTCCGTCTGTGGGTGCGGAGCAGGAATATTTCCTGATCGACAAGGCGAAATATCTGCAGAGAAAGGATCTGATTTACACAGGCAGGACCTTATTCGGAGCGATGCCGCCGAAAGGGCAGGAGATGGATGACCATTATTTTGGCGTGGTGCGTCAGAGAGTTGCCGGATATATGAAGGAAGTCAATGAAGAGCTCTGGAAGCTGGGCGTCACAGCGAAGACACAGCACAACGAGGTGGCTCCCGCTCAGCATGAGCTGGCACCGATTTACGCGCCGGTGAATATCGCTGTGGATCATAACCAGATTATTATGAGAACACTGAAGAAAGTGGCAAGCCGTCACGGCATGCGTTGTCTGCTCCATGAGAAGCCATTCCAGGGTATCAACGGTTCCGGAAAACATAACAACTGGTCTCTGACCACGGATGACGGAATTAACCTGCTGGAGCCGGGAAAGACTCCTCACGAGAATATCCAGTTCCTCTTGGTGCTTACCTGTATTCTGAAGGCAGTGGATGTACATGCGGATCTCCTCAGAGAATCTGCCGCTGATGTGGGAAATGACCAGCGTCTGGGCGGAAACGAGGCACCGCCGGCAGTGATCTCCGTATTCCTGGGAGAGCAGCTGGAGGACGTGCTGGAGCAGCTGATTACTACTGGAACTGCCACGAGAAGTAAAAAAGGCGGAAAACTGGAGACAGGTGTGCGTACACTTCCGGATCTGGTAAAAGACGCCACAGACCGAAACCGTACTTCTCCTTTTGCGTTTACTGGTAATAAATTTGAATTCCGTATGGTGGGATCCAGAGATTCCATTGCCTCCTGCAACATTGTTCTGAACACCATCACCGCAGAGGTATTCCGTGAGGTCAATGAACGTCTGGAAAAGGCACAGGATCGTGATCTGGAAGTCCATGATATCATCAAAGAGTTTGCGACAGATCACCAGCGGATCGTCTTCAATGGAAACGGTTACTCCAAGGAGTGGGAAGAGGAAGCCAAGAGAAGAGGACTTCCTAATCTGCCGACAATGGTGGATGCCATTCCGGCGCTCACCACACCGAAGGCAATTAAGCTGTTCGAGACATTTAAAGTGTTCAGCCGCGCAGAGCTGGAATCCCGTGCTGAGATTCAGTATGAATCTTACGCCAAAGCGGTGAACATTGAGGCAAGGACCATGATTAACATGACTACCAAGCAGATCATACCAGCCGTCATTCGTTATACCACCACAGTGGCAGATTCCGTACATTCTGTCGGCTCGATCGAGGGAATGGATGTGAGCGTTCAGACAGATATTTTGAAGAAATGTACACAGCACCTCAAGAAGGTAAACGAAGCTCTTCATCATTTAAATGAGGTGACCGATATCGCCGCAGCTATGGAAGATGGAAGAGAGAGGGCAATTTATTACAAAGATACCGTTATTCCTGCCATGGCAGATCTGCGTACTCCGGTGGATGCGCTGGAAATCCTGGTGGATAAGAAAGTATGGCCGATGCCTTCTTACGGCGATCTGATTTTCGAAGTATAAGGAGATTGAGATGAACGATTTGAGATTTCTGGAAGATCAGAATGTGAATCCGGTTTTGATTGAGTCTGTGCGTCAGTTTCGCGAGAGCTATACTGTGGACGAGAGTGTGACGTCGAGAATTATCAAGCCGAACATACCATTTTATGGAAAAGACATTTTGGAGATGGCCATTGCGGCACTGCTGGAAGGAGAAAATCTTCTTCTGACAGGGCCGAAGGCCACTGGAAAAAATATTCTGGCAGAGAATCTGGCCTATATTTTCGGACGCCCTACCTACAACGTGTCCTTTCATGTGAACACAAACAGCGGCGATCTGATCGGGACAGATACCTTTGTCAACAATGAAGTGCAGCTTCGGAAAGGAAGTATTTACTGCTGCGCCCAGTATGGCGGATTTGGCATCCTGGATGAGATCAATATGGCTAAGAACGATGCGGTCTCGGTTCTCCATGCTACCTTGGATTACCGGAGAAGCATCGATGTCCCAGGGTATGAGAAGATTGATCTTCATCCCGCGGCCAGATTTATCGGAACCATGAATTATGGATACGCAGGGACCAAGGAGCTGAATGAGGCTCTGGTCTCCAGATTTTTGGTGATTGACATGCCGCCTCAGAATGAGGAGACTCTGCAGTTTATCTTCGACCAGATGTTTCCCAATGCCCGTCAGGAGGCAGTGCAGCAGTTTATCGGGCTGTTTTTGGATCTTCAGCTGAAGGCTCTGAACAGTGAGATATCCACAAAAGCATTGGACCTGCGGGGACTGCTGGCAGCTATGAGAATTGTGGATGCTGGACTGGAGCCACTGAAAGCTGTGCGGATGGGAATTGTTAATAAGACTTTTGACGTGTTTGAAAAAGAGATTGTGGAAGATGTGGTGATGACCCGTATTCCGGAGGATTGGACCAGGTCTCAGGTATACCAGGATTGATAGAGAGGGAAAAAGATGCAGGATATGATCTTAGATGATTATCAGATCGAGATGGAGAATCGGATACGCAATCTTTTGTGGACGGTCAGCGGGGATTATACCCTGGAGATGAAACCGAATGTGGAGACCTTTCTGCGCTCAAAAGCTCTGGCACTGTACGATGGAATTAAGCAGGGAGCTTTTGCCAAGTATTATGACAAGGATCTTCTGGGGATGTATCTGGTCAAGAAAATTTTCCTGCAGGGGCTGGAGACACCTCTGACAGCCATCGCTCAGCTGTGTATTGAGGAGGCAATCGGAGAGAAAATCGCCTCAGAGCGCCCGGGAATCGTGAGAATCCGCAGACAGGCCTTTCTGGATATGATTGATCAGGAGTTTGAGATACTGGCCAAGAGTCCTCTGGGGCGTCTGAAGTTCGCTCTCTTAAAAGAGAAGACCGAGGGCAGCTACAAGGTGGAAGATCAGATCCGGGAGTGGATGAATGTGGTGTATCAGGCGAAGGACGCGCAGGACACCATGAATCTGATCCGTCTGATTGATCAGCTTTACAATAAGATCGTGGATCCCTGGTTTGAAAATCAGCACGGAAATCTGGAAAAAGTGCTGTCTGTGACTCTGGAAGAACTGACAGAGTTTGGATGGGAAGACTATCTCTCCGAGGAGATGTATGAGGAAGCTCTGGAGAGTTATGTGCAGAAGATCACGGAGAATATGATCAATCTGGAGGAGAGCCAGGTCACCGAGGAGATGGAAGAGAAGCGCCGGGTGAAAAACAAAATCACGGTGCTTGACCCGAAAGTACTGGAAAAGGCTTACACCTATGTGGAGTTGAATTTTGGAAAGACCTACTTAAGTCCTCTGGAAGAAAAAAGGCGGAACTACCACCTGTGCAGAGATATACACGGTGACTGCAGTCTGTATTATACAGAAGGAATTCTGAAAAATCCGGTGAAACGCAATTACCAGCTGGAATATGCCAAGAAACAAAAAGATAAGAATCTGTGGACTTACCATGACAAACACCGGATTGTAAAAAGAAATATCGCGCTGCTCACCGAGATGCTGAAAAGATCTCTGGTTCTTCGCAGTGAGACGGATTATGTCCTCTCAGACCGGGGAGAGATTGTGCCGTCCAGACTCTGGAGAATTGGCAGAACCTCAGACGCGAAAGTGTTTCAGAGAGAGCTGAAGGCAAATTCTGCGGACTTTGTCGTGGATGTGCTGATGGATGCCAGCGGTTCTCAGAGAAGCAGACAGGGAGATGTGGCTTTGCAGGGATATATTATCAGCGAGGCACTGAGCAATGCGCAGATTCCGCACAGAGTTCTGAGTTTTTGTACGTTCTGGGATTATACGGTTCTTCACAGATTCCGTGACTATGATGATGACCGGAAGGCGAATGCCAATCTGTTTGACTATATCACTTCTTCCAATAACCGGGACGGACTGGCAATCAAAGCCGCCGGGTATGATCTGCTGCAGCGGAGTGAAGATAAGAAAATTATGATTATTTTAAGTGACGGGAAGCCCTACGATGTGGTGGTGAATCGTCCAAATGCCAGAAATCCTCAGCCTTATCAGGGTAAGTACGCAATCCGGGATACCGGTTTTGAAGTCCGCAAACTGCGGAACCTGGGTGTGAGCGTACTTGGAGTCTTCGCAGGTGAGGAGAAAGATCTGGCAACGGAGAAAAAAATTTTTGGCAAAGATTTTGCTTATATTCGTGACATTGTCAATTTTTCCAGGATCGTGGGGCGGTACCTGACAAAACAGCTGGAGGCGGATTCCTAGGTATTTGACAAAATGTTGAGAGCTCATTGGGTAAATCTGACAAAAATATATGAATTTTTTATGATTTCCTCTTTCATTTTTGTCTATTTTGTTATAAAATAGGTCTAGATATGTAAAAGGGGAAGCATATACTTATACGAGAAGGGATTGAGCTTATGATATCAAATCAGGTACTTCAAAATACGCTGGAAGGACTCAAAGAAATTTCCAGGACGGAATTCTGCGTTATCGACACAGAAGGAAAAGTGCTGGCATCCACATTCGCGGATTACGTGATTAACCAGGTGGATGTGCAGGCGTTTGCCAATTCCCAGGCGGACAGTCAGCTGGTGAAGGGATATCAGTATTTCAAAGTCTGTGATGATCATCAGCTGGAATATATTCTGGTTGTCCACGGGGAAGACGAAGATACATACATGATCGGAAAGCTGGCGGCATTCCAGATTCAGAATCTGATTGTGGCCTACAAAGAACGTTTTGATAAAGACAGTTTCATCAAGAACCTGTTGTTGGATAACCTGCTTCTGGTGGATATTTACAATCGCGCGAAGAAGCTGCACATTGAGGCAGATGTGCCCAGGGTGGTGCTGATCCTTGAGACACAGCAGGAGAAAGATCACAATTCCATCGAGAATGTGAAGAGTCTGTTTGGCGGAAAGAGCAAAGATTTCATCACAGCTGTGGATGAAAAGAGCATTATTATTGTCAAAGAATTGGCGGAAAATGAAGGATATCCTGAGATGGATAAGCTGGCGGAGACCATCCTGGCCACTTTGGGACTGAACAAACAGCCGGGAACCCACATCGCCTACGGAACCATCGTAAAAGAATTAAAAGAAGTCTCACGTTCCTACAAGGAAGCGAGAATGGCTCTGGATGTGGGAAAGATTTTCTTCGGAGAGCGGGAAGTAATTGCTTACAGTTCCCTGGGAATCGGCCGTCTCATCTATCAGCTTCCCATTCCTCTTTGTAAGATGTTTATCAAAGAGATTTTTGAGAATAAGTCACCGGATGACTTTGACGAGGAGACTCTTGTGACCATCGATAAGTTCTTTGAGAACAGCCTGAATGTATCTGAGACATCCAGACAGCTCTATATCCATAGAAATACACTGGTGTACCGTCTGGACAAACTGCAAAAGAGTACCGGACTGGATCTCCGTGTGTTTGAGGATGCGATCACTTTCAAAATCGCGTTGATGGTTGTCAGATATATGAAATATATGGAGACACTGGAGTATTAATCCGGCAAAATTAAGAATTCTTCAGGATTTTGAGAGATAAAAATTGAGCTTTGCCTACCATTTGCCTGCTGGTTCAGCAGCAGGTACCTGGCAGGCAATTTTTATACCACAGAAAAGAAAGGAAAAAGATCCGCAAAGAGGATAATTTCCACAAAAAAGAAAAAGAATGAAATGCAGAATTGAAATTTTTATTCTGTAGTGGTAACATTCTATATGCAGCTATAACAAAATGAAAAAGAGGGACAGAATATGACAATTGAAGAATGGTTGGGGGAGGATAACCAACTAGGCATTGATATTTGGTCAAAAAAATATTGCAACGAAGGGGAGTCTTTTGATGAGTGGCTGACACGGATCAGCGGTCAGAACGAAGAAGTTGCGGAGTATATAAAAGAGAAGAAATTTTTATTCGGCGGCAGAATTCTGTCTAACAGGGGGCTGAATAAAGAGGGACGTAAGGTCACGTACTCCAATTGCTATGTGATTGATCCACCGGAGGACAATATTGAAAGCATCTTTGACTGTGCAAAAAAACTGGCCCGGACATACAGCTATGGCGGGGGCTGCGGGGTGGATATCTCGAAGCTCAGTCCGCGCGGAGCGAAGATCAACAATGCGGCGAAGGAGACCAGCGGATCCGTCTCTTTTATGGAACTGTATTCTCTGGTGACAGCGTTGATCGGCCAGAACGGACGAAGGGGAGCGCTGATGATCTCCATCGACAGCTCTCACCCGGATGTGGAAGAATTTATTGATCTGAAAACAGATTTGGATAAAGTCACAAAAGCCAACATCTCTATCCGGATTCATGAAGATTTCATGGAGGCGGTGAAGAAGAACGAAGACTACCGTCTGTATTATAAGAGAGAAGTAACGGGAGAGGTAATTGAAAAATGGGTAAATGCCCGGGAACTATTTCACAAGATTGCCGAGACCAACTGGGATTATGCAGAGCCGGGAGCCTTGTTCTGGGATAGAATTTCCGGATGGAATCTTCTGAGCAACACGGAAGAATTTTCCTACGCAGGTGTGAATCCCTGTGCGGAGGAACCTCTGCCGGCAGGCGGAAGCTGTCTGCTGGGAAGCATTAATTTATCTGCTTTTGTCAAAGATGCGTTTACCGAACAGTCACAGTTTGATTTCGAAGGACTGAAGCATTGTGTGGAAGTCTCCGTGGGTGCGCTGAATGAAGTGCTGGAGGAAGGGCTTCCGCTGCATCCTCTGGAAGAGCAGAGACAGAGCGTCAGAAGATGGCGCCAGATCGGCCTTGGTATTATGGGGCTGGCGGATTGTCTGATTAAGCTGGGACTGACCTACGGGGAAGAAGACGCAGTCCAAATGTGTGATAAGATTGGATTTGCCATGGCAGACTCCGCAATTGCCGCGTCGGCGAAACTGGCGAAGGAAAAAGGAATGTTCGAGGCCTGTCATGTGGATGAGATTATGTCCACACCTTACTTTAAGGAGAACACATCTGAGAAGACCAGGGAATTGGTGCGTAAATACGGACTGCGGAATTCACAGCTTCTGACCATCGCACCGACAGGAACGCTCTCTACGATGCTGGGAATTTCCGGAGGAATTGAGCCGGTCTACGCAAACTATTATGAGAGAAAGACAGAATCTCTTCACGGTACTGATGTGTATTACAAAGTGTACACAAAGATTGTGGAAGATTACATGAAGAGATTTGATTTGAAGACAGATACGAAACTTCCTGACTATTTCGTCACAGCAATGACTTTGGATTACAGGCAGAGAATTGATATGCAGGCCGCCTGGCAGAAGCATATCGATGCGTCCATCAGTTCTACGGTCAACGTTCCCAACGGTTTTACCGTGGAGGAGACAGAAGGGCTGTATCTGTACGCGTATGAGAAAGGACTAAAAGGAGTCACCCTGTTCCGTGACGGATGCAAGAGAGTGGGAATTTTGAACACGCACACGCAGAAGGAAAATAAGAAGGTTTCCCCTGGAGAAGGACTGAAGCGGGGAGAGATTCTTCTGGTGACAGACGATGTGGTGGGCAAAAAGAGAAAGCTGGTAACGGGATGTGGAAGTCTCCACTGTATTGCTCTGTTTGATCCCCACACGGGAGCGCTTCTGGAGACTTATCTGAGCAAGGGTTCCACAGGAGGATGCAACAATTTCATGGTGGGCCTGTCCAGGATGATTTCCATCAGCGCCAGAGGCGGAATTGACATTGAGACCATCGTGGATCAGCTCAATTCCAGCGGATCCTGCCCGTCTTATACAGCCAGAAGAGTGACCAGAAAAGATACCAGCAAGGGTGCCTGCTGTCCGATGGCAGTGGGAAATGCCCTGATGGATATGTATAATGAAATGCAGGAAGAACTTGCCCAGAAAGAAGAGGGCAGCGGTGGAAGCGCACCGAAAAAAGTGAAAAAAGCTCCAAAACCCAAAGCGGTACCCAGTGCGTCCCAGATCGACAGAATGTACTGTCCGGAATGCGGGGAGCCGTTGATATTTGAGGAAGGCTGCAATATCTGCAAAAGCTGCGGCTGGAGTAAATGCCACTGAATATTTCCGGCCGGGAATGCACAGTGGGAACAGCAGAAAGGAGAAAAGAACATGAAAATCACATTGAAAGATGGCTCAGTGAAGGAATATGAACAGGCAAAAAGTGTCTTTGATATCGCAAAAGATATCAGTGAAGGGCTGGCAAGAGTTGCCTGTGCAGGTGAGATTGATGGAGAGCGTGTGGATCTGCGTACTATGGTGGACAAGGACTGCTCCCTGAATATCCTGACTTTTGAAGATAAGGGTGGAAGAGATGCCTTCCGTCATACTGCCGCACATATCATGGCGCAGGCGATCAAAAGACTGTACCCGGAGACAAAACTGGCGATCGGTCCTTCCATCGATGACGGATTTTATTACGATGTGGACAGCGAAAAAGTGCTGACCACGGATGATTTTGCCGCTATTGAGGCAGAGATGAAGAAAATTGTGAAAGAAAATCTGACTCTTGAGAGATTCGAACTTCCCAGAGAGGAGGCAATTAAGTTTTTCCAGGAGAAGAATGAACCATATAAAGTGGAGCTGATTGAAGATCTCCCAGAGGATGCTGTGATCAGTCTGTACCGCCAGGGTGAGTTCACAGACCTGTGCGCAGGTCCTCATCTGATGTCCACAAAACCAGTGAAAGCGATCAAGCTGATGAAGCTTGCGGGAGCTTACTGGAGAGGAAACGAGAAGAACAAGATGCTGACCAGAATCTATGGAACTGCTTACACCAAGAATTCCGAGCTGAAAGCTTATGTTCACATGCTGGAGGAAGCGAAGAAGAGAGATCACAGAAAACTGGGAAAAGAGCTGAACCTGTTTATGTTCTCTGAGGAGGGACCAGGCTTCCCGTTCTTCCTGCCAAAGGGAATGGTGCTGAAAAACACACTGATGGAGTACTGGCGGGAGATTCATGAGAGAGAAGGCTATGTGGAGATTTCCACACCGATGATCCTGAACCGCCATCTGTGGGAGACTTCCGGACACTGGGATCATTATAAGGAGAATATGTATACCACCCAGATTGACGGAGAGGACTTCGCGATCAAACCAATGAACTGTCCAGGCGGAATGCTGGTTTACAAATCACAGCCCCGTTCCTACCGTGAGCTGCCTCTGCGTCTGGCGGAAGTGGGACTGGTGCATCGCCATGAGAAATCAGGTGCTCTGCATGGTCTGATGCGTGTGAGATGCTTTAATCAGGATGATGCCCACATCTTCATGACACCGGAGCAGATCCGTGATGAGATCAAGGGTGTAGTGCGCCTGATCTCAGAAGTATATGAGTTGTTTGGATTCCAGTATTTCATCGAGCTTTCCACAAGACCGGAGGATTCCATGGGAAGTGATGAGGACTGGGAGATGGCGACCAATGGACTGCGCGAGGCTCTGGAGGATATGAATCTGGACTATACCATCAATGAGGGCGACGGCGCATTCTATGGTCCGAAGATTGACTTCCACCTGGTAGATGCCATCGGCAGAACCTGGCAGTGCGGTACCATTCAGTTGGATTTCCAGCTTCCGCAGCGGTTTGAGGCGGAATACATCGGGGCAGACGGAGAGATTCACCGCCCGATCATGATTCACAGAGTATGCTTTGGATCCATTGAGCGTTTCATTGGAATTCTGACAGAGCATTTTGCAGGAAAATTCCCGACCTGGCTGGCGCCTGTACAGGTGAAGGTACTGCCTATTTCTGATAAATATCTGGATTATGCACATCAGGTGATGGACCGCCTGAAAGCAGAGGGAATCCGCTGTGAGATCGATGAGCGTGCGGAGAAGATCGGATATAAGATCCGTGAGGCGAGAAATGAGAGAATTCCTTATATGCTCGTAGTCGGCCAGAAGGAAGAAGAGAGCAAAGTGGTCTCTGTCCGCAGCAGATTTGAAGGTGATGAAGGCCAGAAGAGTCTGGATGCCTTTGTGCAGGCTGTCAAAGAAGAGATTCGGACCAGACAGAGAAGGGAAGAAAAAAATGAGTAAGACGTTGATTTCTTATTTTTCAAGGGCAGATGAGAATTATTTCGGCGGCACCCTGCGGTATATAGAAGTGGGAAACACAGAAGTGGCTGTGGGACAGATGAAGGATCTGGTGGACGCCGATGTGTACAAGATTCAGATGGAGACTCCTTATTCCGCAGGCTATAAAGCCTGTGTGGAGGAGGCAAAGAAGGACTGGAAGGCAGATGCAAGGCCAAAGATTGTGGGGGCACCGGAACAGATTGACGGGTATGACCGCATAATCCTGGCATATCCCAACTACTGCGGGACTATGCCCATGGCTGTATTTACATTCCTGGAAATGTATGATTTCTCAGGCAAGACAATCCTTCCGCTGTGCACCAATGAGGGAAGTGGAATGGGAAGCAGTGAGAAAGATATTCAAAGACTCTGCCCGGGAGCAGTCTTAAAGAAAGGACTCTCGGTGAGGGGCAGCGAGGCTGCGTCATCCAAAGAGCTGATTGCCGAGTGGTTAAAAGAAAGCGAAGAATAATCAGAGACGGAAAAAAATCCGGATACAACGCTCTAGTTTCGCATAGGAAATCTGGAGACGGGGTATCCGGATTTTTAATTTCTGAAGAATCCGATTGGGTGTTATTTTGAGAACTTGTCTAGGGCGTATAATGCTGCCCCGGCTGCGCCTACGATTTCAGGCTCATCGCAGATATAGAGTTTTGCGTGGATTTTGTCTTCCACCGCTTTCACGACTCCCGGGTTCTTGGCGACACCTCCGGTCATCATGAATTCCTCTTCCATTCCCACACGCTTCATGAGAGAGAACGCCTTATTTGCGATGGCACGGCAGATGCCGTTTGCGATATCGGCTTTTTCCTTGTTATTTGCGATCAGGGAGATCACTTCAGATTCCGCGAATACAGAACACATACTGGTGATCTCAATTTCTTCTGTGGACTGCAGGGCGATGGGGCCCAGCTCGTCCACATCAATTTCCAGGGAGCGGGCGATCATTTCCAGAAAACGCCCTGTTCCGGCGGCACATTTATCATTCATGACGAAATCAGATACTTCGCCGGCTTCATTCAGTTTGATGGCTTTGCTGTCCTGGCCGCCGATATCCAGGATGGTGCGCACAGCAGGATTGAAATAATGGGCGCCGCGTCCATGGCAGCTGATCTCGGTCACATTTTCATCGGCAAAGGGAATGCTCACCCGTCCATATCCGGTGGATACGATCCAGGAGATGTCTTCCCGGGTGCAGCCTGCTTTTTGCAGAACTTCTTTTAAGATTCTCTGTGCACTCTCGCCGGATTTGGCGCCGGTGCGGACCACGGCGGAAGCAATAATTTTCCGGTTCTCATCCATGATAACCGCATTCGTGGACGTGGAACCGCTGTCAATTCCCATTACGTACATAGTACCTGTCTCTCCCTTTCTGATTATATCGTCTTGGCCAGGGGAGGGTGAGAGAGATTCCAGAAAAGCCTCGATTCTCGTCAGCACCTGCCCGTAGCTTTGTTTTGTGTAGTCTGTTTCCAGCTGAAGAATCGGTTTATTTAGAACCTTTTTCAGCCAGGCATATTCATAGGAATAATTATCACAGAACTGAACGGTATGGTAGATGATACCATCCACACTCTGGGCATACCGCTCAATCAATTCGTCTCTGCCGGCAGCAGCTTCCATACGCATGCAGGGAAACTGGCTGAGGAGTCCCCGGGTGTATCCCGTGAGAATTTGGTCTGGCTCCAGCAGATATTTTCGGCGAAGACCTGTGCAGGTGAGATCAAAAGCCACGTTCGCCCCCTTCTCGTTTAGAATCCCTGAGATGGCCTCATTGGCTCTGGCTCCCAGAATTCCGATATTTGGTCTGCCGGGCTGAATGGAAATACTCTGTTCTTTTTGCTTTACCCGGAGGATTTCGGCGAGTTTGTTTTCCTCAAACTTTCTGCCGGAGAATTCCTCGTATTCCTCGATCATATTCCGGATCCGTTTCTCATAGAGAGCGATGCCGGCGTCTTTGGTAATCCGGGGAGTATCCAGAATGTAGATGAATTTGTCCGGCAGTTCTTCCCGGAGCACATCGTAAAGGCGCCGGATGCTGTCGCAGCAGGTGGTGAGAATAACACCTTCGTAATCTTTTGCCAGCACATCTTCCAGGACACCCTTTGCGAAACTGCAGATATTGGGATGCATTTTCATATCTGCCTGTGTGAAATTGGTGACTGATGGTTCAATTCTTTTGATTTCCACTCCCATAGACTGAAAAATCTCTATGGGGGCATATTTACAGATATATCCTAACATGTCACATCTCCTGTCTCGATTAATTCCAGAAAAGCTTCCAGACGGGTTTTGATCTGGCCGTCGTGGCTGTTGCGTTTGTCAATTCCGTCTCCATCCAGAATCAGCATGGGAATGTTCATTTCCTGCATTTTTTCTTTCAGAAGGACACTGCCTCCGGAGGCCTGTTTGCAGCCCCAGTGACAGAAATGGATGACGGCGTCCGGCTTCAGATGATCGGCCAGCTGCCCGATCATCTTGGCTTTGTAGGCATAGGAGCCGTTGTACAGGTTCTTGATGATCTTGCGGGCCAGAGCTTCAAATGGATGCTCTGCGTCCAGTTCCTCCATGAAATCCAGGATGATATCGCTTGCGATAATCTGGTATTTTTTGCTGGAGTTAAAATATTTTTTCAGGCTTTCCTGATAAAACGGCATCAGGTGAATCCACAGGATTCGTTTTCCCTCGAAGAGAGGGGCCTTTTGAATCTCTTCGTTCATAAAACGGATCAGATCCAGAAATTCTCTGGTTCCGATGAGCAGATGCATTCCCATCATCATGTAGAGATGGCTGATTAGTTCACCGGGATAGTAGTAAGTTTTCTGGTAATCGAAGAATTTCATGAGTTCTGCCCGTGTCTCATTTTCGGTTCTCAGGATTTCTTTTAGCTGTTCTTCCTGGAATTTTCTTCCGGTTCGTTCCTCCAGAGTTTTTGCAAGCTGTCTCAGCTGGTCTGCCAGATAGGAGATGGAGTCTACATCGTCCGCGTAGGGAACGTCCAGGAAGGTGAAGGGCACTTTTGCCTTTTTCTCCAGATAGCGGAAGGTATTTAAGTTACCGTCACAGGAGAGAGAAGTAGTGACTGCATATTCCGGCTTTTGCACTACTTTGCTCTCCACGCCGCCCACGAAAGTTTTGTGATAGGAACACAGAGTGGGGGCGATGCCGATATTCTGGGCATAATCGATAAAATAGTCCTCCAGATGATAACCGCTCATGTAGCAGGAGAGACATTCGATGGATAGGGTGCGCAGGCCGAAACACTGCATCAATTCACAGGGGGCGAAAATATTTCCCCACACGTAGCTGTCTTCCCGGCTCAGTGAGTCGGCCACCAGGCCCATCATCATGCTCTCCAGCTTCTGATAGCCTTTGGAGATATTTTTGTTGGGCAGCAGCCTGGTGCGCCATTTGTTTGCCTTGAATCCCAGAAGAATTTTGTCCCAGCTCTTCTCGGGATGTTGGATTGCCTCATCTTTCACGTAGTCGATATATTTATCTACAACAAACATTTTTTCACCTCGTCTTTACTGAGATCAGGATAATTCCTGACCTAAACATGTAGTATAACATATTTTGTCCGGAATGTGTATCCTAAATTGGAGATGAATAGTCTGATTACGGAAAAACGGATATAAAGCAGCAGAAATGGGAAGATTTTGTGTCGATATTGACTGCCGTATACTTGCAATATATAATATAAAATGGATGTAGTGCTCGATGTGGCTCGTGTTGCGGATATGGTCATAGTTTAAGATAAAGGAGAAAGTATGGAGAAGAGTAATATTGGATATTTGCCGAGTATGGGAAGTGCGAGGGAAACGATCAAAACGATTCTGGAATTTTATCAGGAAGAGCGAAAGGATCTGAGATTTAAGAGCTTTTTTGAGGAGATTTTTGGACAAAGAAGTGAGAAAACCATGAGTCTGACTCAGAGAACCCTGGTCAATTATGGACTGATTATGGAGACGGAAGACTATGTGTATAAGATCACACCATTAGGCCAGGAATGGCTGAAAGATCCTACGTATGAAGCGTTGGTGGATATTCTGGACGAACATGTGGACTATATCCGGGAACTGCTGCTGGAATTAAGAGAGCATGCTTGTGTGGGAAAAGAATTACTGAAGACAGCAGAAAGAAAGTATGGAATTGTTTTGAACCGTTCAGACATCAGCCGAAGGATGCAGATATTAAAAAGCGCTGGGTTGGTGAAGATGAACCGTCGCAAGCAGTATTCCTTGACAGAAGAAGGTGCGAAATACCTACAGAAAAATAGCAAGTATAAACCTGCGAATCAAAAAGCAATTGCGGATTCTACAGTTTTTAAGGAGACTCCGAAAATTTACCAGGTGGAGACAAACAAAGAAAATGATAATCAGGAAGTACCGGAGATACTGTATCATTATTGCTCGATAGAAGAGTTTCTGCAGATAATGAAAAACAAAAAGTTCCGATTCTGGGATCTGTGTACTTTGCAGGGAACAGCTGCTGCGGAGAAGATAATCGGCAGGATTAGAGAGCAGGCTCAGAAGAAAAAAGATATGAGCGAATTTGAAGGAGAACGTACTTTTCAATATCATACCTTGAACAGGGAGCAAACAAAGGGAGTATTCAACTCTTTTCTAGAAGAAGTATTTAAAAATGTACGAGACTTGGAGAATCCTATGAATTTTGTCATGAGACTGATGGCAGAGACGAAGATGAGTTACCGCTGGAACCCACATGCAGGGGATGAAGCGGGAATTCTAGTGGGGCTGGATTTCACAAAGATGAGACAGGCAAATCAGAGCAATGGTTTGTTAGAATTACAGAAGGTCTGTAAACTGGATGATAGTGAAAAAGTGCAGAATATGATTGGGGAATGTGCTTCTTACCTGGTGATGCGTTTTGAGGAAAATTCCATAAGGAGAGATTGGGAGAAGAATCGCCAGATTTCAGAGGCACTCTGGTCAAAAATTTATGATATTTACAAATCGATTGCCACAGACCAGTATGATGAGAAAGAGTGGCGCCTGATTTTCCGACAGACACAGTCACGGTTCCAGGATCTGGCTTCCGGAGAATTTGATCTGAAAGTTAGGGATGGAAAAATTGTCCCCTGTCTGGATGTGGAGGCAGACGAGAATTTGCCGATTCGAAAAGTCGTTTTGGGACCTTCCTGTAAAATGTCTGTGGAGGAGGTCCGGCGCTGGATGACCATTTGTGGTTTTCAGATGAGAGAAATTAAAGTTGATAAAATGCAGTGATTTGAGATTATAAAATAATTTGGAAACAGGAGAGGGAGAAGAGGATGAAGAATCAAAATACGGTCGGCCATCTTGCGGCTTTGGTGACAGTGTTAATCTGGGGAACAACATTTATTTCCACAAAAGTTCTGCTGGTAGATTTTCAGCCGGTGGAAATTTTATTCTTTCGGTTTGTGATGGGATTTGTAGCGCTGATGATTGTCTATCCCCGACGGATGCGTGGGACAACCCTGCGCCAGGAGCTTACTTTTGCGGCAGCGGGGCTGTGTGGAGTCTGTCTCTATTATCTGATGGAAAACATTGCGCTGACCTACACACTGGCGTCCAATGTGGGAGTGATCGTGTCGGTGTCGCCATTTTTTACAGCGCTTTTGACTCACCTGTTTTTAAAAGGAGAGGAGAAACTGCACCGGGATTTCTTTATTGGGTTTGTGGCGGCAATGGCAGGAATCTGTCTGATCAGTTTCAACGGAACGAAGGTGTCCTTCAACCCGACAGGTGATCTTCTGGCACTGGGGGCAGCCTTTATCTGGTCTTGTTATTCGATTTTGACCAGGAAGATCAGCAGTTTTGGGTATCACACGATCCTGACGACCAGAAGAGTGTTCTGCTATGGAATTTTGTTTATGATTCCGGCTCTGTTCGTCTTTGATTTTCAGCTGGATTTGTCTAGGCTGACATCGACGTTGAATCTTCTGAACCTGATTTTCCTGGGCCTGGGTGCGTCTGCTCTGTGTTTTGTCACCTGGAACTTTGCAGTGAAACAGCTGGGAGCAGTCAAGACAAGCCTTTATATCTATATGGTTCCTGTGATCACGGTCACAGCGTCTGTCCTGATTCTCAGAGAACAGATTACCCCTCTCGCCGGGATGGGGATCGTGCTGACTTTAGCCGGTCTGTTTCTGTCTGAGAGAAAACCGGGACGCAAAATGCAGGAAGAAGAAACCGCTGGTTGATTTTGGATAGGCAATTATATAAAATAGACGTAGAATGACAAAACAGAGACAGAAAGGATGGAAGAAAGATGGAATACAGACGTTTTGAAAATACAATTGTACTGAGATTGGATCCGAATGAGGAGATCTGTGAGAAACTGGTGGAAATAGCCGAAAAAGAACAGATTACACTGGCCTCCATCTCTGGCCTGGGAGCGATCAAAGAGCTCACCACAGGTGTATTTGACACGGTGACCAAGGAGTATCATGCCAATCAGTTTCAGGGAGCGCTGGAGATTGTCTCTTTGACAGGAACTCTTTCCTGTATGGAGGGCAAGCCGTATCTACATGCCCATCTGAGTGCCGGCGACGCCAAGGGAAATGTGTTTGGCGGTCATTTAAACCGGGCGATTGTCAGTGCGACGGCAGAGATCATTCTCCAGGTGATTCCCGGAAGTGTGGGAAGAAGATTCAGCGATGAGATCGGATTGAATTTATTTGAGTTTTAGAAAAGAGTTGACAGCTATGTTGGGTTTTTCAGATTTTTTCCCGTTTTGGGAACAACTTACCGGGAAACAGAGAGAAGAGATTGAGAAGCATGCTTTTTTGCACACAGTTGAAAAGGGAGAGATCATTCACAATGGCTCCAACGACTGTCTCGGGCTTTTGCTAGTCTGTTCGGGACAGCTTCGTGCCTACATTGTCTCAGAGGAAGGGCGGGAGATCACGGTTTACCGCCTGTGCGAGAGAGATATCTGTCTGCTGTCTGCTTCCTGTATGATGCAAAGTATTCAATTTGATATTACCATCGAGGCAGAGAAAGACACACAGATGTGGGTGATCCCACCGGAGATTTACAGGAAAGTGATGGAAACTTCCGCTCCGGCCGCGAATTATACCAATCAGATTATGGGGGACCGTTTTTCAGAGGTAATGTGGCTTCTGGAACAGATTATGTGGAAAAGCTTTGACAAACGTCTCGCGGGATTTCTGCTGGAGGAGAGTGGACTGGAGGACAGTGCGTCTCTGAAGATGACTCATGAAAAAATAGCAAACCATATGGGGACAGCGAGAGAAGTGGTGACCCGTATGCTTCGCTATTTTCAGAAGGAAGGGCTGGTCAAGCTGACGAGGGGAACCGTGGAGATTCTGGACTTTAAGGGTTTACATCAGCTGCAGGACTCCTAAAAATTTTTTTCTATGCTTTTATCTATAGTCAACTGTGAGATGATTGATGCGGATCTGAGTTTTGAGAAGTCTCAGGTGGAGGCCACAGTCACGACCCCTGTGATCAGCATCAAAAATCCTTATGCCGGGTATATTCAGGTGCCGGCAGTACAGGAGATTATCCGGGATGATCCGCAGGCAAAAGCGAAGATACAGATTCAGGACGGGACATTGAGAAAAGAAAAATGCTGCTGCGCATGATGTAATATAGTGAGTGTAAAAAGGAGCAGGGTTTTCCGGTGAGGAAAATCATCTGCTCCTTTTGACATCCAGTTTTTTTGATTTCTAAGATCAGGCATGTTTTGCCTCATAAATTTTTATGGAGATCAGATAGCTTGCGATCAGACAGAGAACCGCGCCGGCAATGAGAATGAGAAGCCAGAAGGTCTTGTCCATGTACAGAAGTGTCTGAACACCGAAGTTTACCGCTGTGAGGATATAACCGAATGCAGCTGCAAGGATGAGTAAAATGAACAGAACGGTTCCAGCCTTGACTCCGAGTCCCAGATAGAAGACATTGCTGACGGAGAAAAAGATCAGGGCAAAGCAGATTCCCATACCCCAGACCGGGAGGGTGGCGGAGAGGGCTGCCAGACGGTAACCATAGGTGTAGACCATGGTCAGGATCAGGGAGAAAACCCCGCTTACACCGATGAATCCCAGAGTCAGAAGAAATCTCTCCAGAATAAATTCCTTCTTTGTGATGGGATAGGTCATCTGGATTTTGGAAAAGTTCACAATCTCATCCTGTTCCATGGGGAACTGGTAGGCGCAGGATCCGGCCAGCGGTGCTGTGATCATCACATTCAGAAGGAACACATAAGTGGTCCGAAAGACAAAGGTAAGGATCAGAACCAGCGCGATGGTGGCAATCCAGTTGAGCTGGTTTTTCCGGATACAGACACATTCATATAGATCTTTTAGTAAAATCCCTTTCATAACATTTTCTCCCCCTTTGAGTAAAATAACATAATATCTTCCAGCGAAGCATTTTGAATGGGTGTGTCCCGAAAGATTGTCTTAAATTCCTGGCGGTTGCGGATCAGAACCTGATAACTGTAGGCTTCCCTGCGATAGGCGAGAATATCATCTTTGGAGATATTCTCAAAAAATTCACGTCCGCAGTTCAAGATCCCATACTGTGTCTGGATTTCATCATAAGTCTTGAAAAACTGAAGTTTTCCCTGGTGTATGTAAGCCACATAATCTGCGATTTTGTCCAGATCACTGGTGATGTGGGAAGAGATCAATACAGAATGCTCTTCGTTTTCACAGAATTCCCGTATGATATCCAGGATCTCATCTCGAAAGATAGGATCCAGACCGCTGGTTGCCTCATCCAGGATAAGAAGTTTCGGGTTGTGGCTTAAGGCGGCCGCGAATTCCAGCTTCGTTTTCATTCCTTTGGAGAAAGTTTTCAGCTTTTTCTTCGGCGGAAGTGAAAACTGTTTCAGATAATTCTGATATTTTTGAGAATCCCAGTTTCGGTAGATGCCTGCCATGATTTTACCAATGAAAAGCGGAGTGAAATTCTCATCATAGCGTGCATCGTCGAAGATTGCAGCGATATCTCCCTTGATCTGCTTTTCGTGGGAGGCAAGATCCAGCCCCAGAATCTGGATTTGTTCATATTCTGATTTGACAATTCCCAGAAGAGAATTGATGAATGTGGATTTTCCGGCACCGTTCTCGCCGATTAATCCGAGAATCATTCCCTTGGGAAGTGAAAAGGAGATATGATCCAGGGTAAAATCTTTATATCTTTTTGTCAGATTTTTGACTTCAATTGCATGTTCCATAAAGTTACTCCTCCTGATAGATAACTGTCAGTGTAGTTTGTAATTCTTCCAAAGATAAACCGTTTTCTTTCCCCAGTGAGGCGGCTTTTGCCAGAAGAGATTCGATTTCCCTTAAGTTTTCTTCCCGGATAAAATCCTGATTCTGGGTGGAGACGAAAGTTCCTTTCGCCGGAACTGTGACGAGAAATCCGTCTCTTTGCAGATCATCATAAGCTCTCTGGGTGGTAATCACACTGACGTGCAGATTTTTCGCCAGTTTCCGCATGGAGGGCAGAGGCTCGCCGGGTTTTAAGATTCCTTTCATGATCTGCTCTTTGATTTGAGAGGAGATCTGTTCATAAATCGGTTTGTCGTTGGCACTGCTTAAAATAATTTCCAAAAAATCGCCGTCCTTTTTGTATATTTGATTTTGTTTTAGTCTGCGTCAAATCCATTTTTTTTGTACAACATCAAAAACAGTATGACAGTCAGAAGAATCTCAGCTGTCAGGATGACACCGCTTCGGATGGACAGAAGAGCAGTCTGCCTGCCGATATTGGAGATGGCATCGAAGAGGATACCTGTGAACAGAAACCCGGAGATGGTTCCCAGAGTGTCGTTTAGCTGGGAGAACATGGGGATCATCATGAAAATCAGCAGAACCGGCGTGGTGGCAGTCCCGGCTGACATTTGATTTTTGGAGAAAATGCCAAAAATCATTCCGATGATGGCGCCCGCGATGCTGCAGGCGGTGCTGATGAAGAGATAGCCTGCCCACTGTGCCGGGTTCATGGAGAAGCCGGATAAAAAGACACAGGCGATATTGACGAACATCATCATGAGTATGGCTGGGATCAGACTCCCAAGGAAGAATTCCAGTCCGTTGACCGAAGAGGTCATGAGGGTTCTGAGGGTATGTTTCTCCTTTTCCTCTGCAAGAGAGGCGGCCACGCAGTAGACACCGCTCATGCAGATGTTCATCAGTACTCCGATGGACAGCGCATAGGCAGTCATAGTTCCTGCGGCTTCTCCCAATATGGATTTGTAGAGCACACGCATCAGAAAGGTAAATCCCAGGGAAAAGATGGGCATGATGATGAAATTTTTGCTGAATAAGGTTCTGCTTTTGATATCCATGATGGCAGTCAGTTTTCTGAATGAGATTGTTTTCATTGCAATTTCCTCCCGGTAACTTCTAAAAAGACAGATTCCAGTGTGGGTTCACAGGAATGAATGGTCTCGATACGGTCTTCCTGAATCCAGGAAGCCAATAGGCGGCTATCCTCTGGATTTTGTTTTAACAAATGGAAAGAACCATCCGTGAGCTGTACCTGGTATCTTTTGTTTTGGTTGTATTTCAGGCAGATTTCTTTTGGTGTGCCGTATTCGACGATCACTCCCTCATTGAGAAGAGCCACGTGGTCGCACAGTTTGGTGGCTTCTTCCATGTTGTGGGTGGTGAGGAAGATGGCCATTCCCTCATCTCTCAATTCCAAAAGCTGCCGGTGGATATCCAGAGCCGTGGTGGGATCCAGACCGCTGGTGGGTTCGTCTAAGAACAGGATTTTCGGCTTGTGCAGGATGGCTCTGGACAAGATCAGCCTCTGTACCTGTCCCCTGGAAAGCTTGCCGGCAGTTTTTTTTCGGTGTTCATAAAGCCCGACTCTTTTTAAGAGAAGGTCGATATTTTTTTGAGGGACATTCAGTATCCTGGCGAAAAATTTCAGATTGTCATAGACGGACAGCCGCTCATAGACTCCGCTGATGTCAGTGACGATTCCGATCTGTTCATAGATGGATTCATCGATCTTTTGGCAGTCTTTGCCAAGGACGAAGGCATCTCCGGAGGTGGATTTTAGCTGCCCAGTCAGAATTTTGATGGTTGTGGTTTTTCCGGCGCCGCTTGGTCCCAGAAAGCCGAGAATTTCTCCGCGGTGTACAGTGGCACTGACATCTTTCAAGACCAGTTTTGAGCCGAATTTTTTTGAGATATGGTTCAAGACGAGATATTCCTGGTTCATAGCACTCTCTCCTTTGTTGTATACTGTACTTATTGACTAAGTACAGTATATACGAATCTGTACTAACTGTCAATACTAAATATATACAGTTTTCGAAAAATATCATCCGGGGAAATGGGAGAGGTTTACCCGGCTCGATGACACCTGTATAATAGAAAGACAACAGGAGAACGTAAGAGCTTTGAGAGGAGAGAAAGAAATGATTTTAAGCGTCAGCAGGAGAACCGACATTCCCCGTTACTATGGGCAATGGTTTCGAAACCGTATCAGGGAAGGATATCTTCTGGTGAGAAATCCTGTCAATCCCAGACAGATCAGCCAGATTGATCTGTCTCCGTCTGTGGTGGACTGTATGGTGTTCTGGACAAAAAATCCGGCCGGTCTGATTCCATATCTGGATGAACTGGAAAAATATCCTTATTATTTTCAGTTTACGTTGACGGGATATGGGCATGATGTGGAGCCGGACCTCCCGGATAAGAGATCGGTTCTGATTCCGCTGTTTCAGCAGTTATCGAAAAGGATCGGTAGAGGGCGGATGGTCTGGCGCTATGATCCGATTTTCATCAATTCCAGGTACACCTGGGAATATCATAAAAAAGCATTCAGGGAGATCGCTTCCAGACTGGGAGAGTATACCGATCAGGTGGTGATTAGTTTTGTGGATTTCTACAGGAAGAACAGAAGAAATATGGCAGAGCTTGGAGTCTCAAGCCCGGATGGGGACGGAATGCGCAAGATGGCGGCAGATCTTGCCGGAATAGCCAGAGAGTTTGGGCTGGGGATCGTAAGTTGTGCGGAAGAACTGGATCTGGAAAAGGAGGGAGTATCCCACGGCAGCTGTATTGATCGAAGAAGGATTGAGAAAATTTTAGGATGCAGGCTCCAGGGAAGTGCGGATCCGGGACAGAGAACTGCCTGTGGCTGCATGGAGAGCGTGGAAGTGGGTGCCTACGATACCTGCCCTGGCGGGTGCAGATACTGCTATGCCAGTGAAAATCAGCAAAAGGTAAAGAAAAACCTGCAAAATTACGATGTGAACTCACCGCTCCTGTGCGGAAAGGTGGAGCCAGATGACGTGGTAACCGTGAGAAAAATGAGGTCGCTGAAGGAAATGCAGATGAATTTTGATTGCATTTTATCTGTTAAGAAGATATAATAAAGATGTTACAAAGATGTTAACGAAAAGGAACGGCAGGGTAGTGTCAAATGAGTTATGAAAAAATGGAGCCTAAGAAATAGGCTCAAAT
>ERZ1643247.745-NODE-745-length-36130-cov-26.547027_pt1 | contig 36130 bp, 51 predicted proteins | sample MGYA00579264_ERZ1643247 | MGnify/ENA primary metagenome ERZ1643247 (study PRJEB29033, sample SAMEA4952262) | chicken gut metagenome | biome: Broiler Chicken; feature: Gastrointestinal Tract; material: Caecum | place: Ireland | collected 2018 | study: Broiler... | reverse complement strand
TTCTTTTTGCTTATCATTAATTACCTTTTCACAAGCCTTAACAAAATTTTGCACATTTTCATTTTTAAAGTTATCTCCAAATCTTTTGATAAAGCCTTTTTTTAAAGAAGATTTTAATTTATCAAAAAACTTGTTTTTACACAAAAATTCATTTGGAATGGCATTAATAAAAGATTTATATCGTTTGCCATGGAAGGCGGTCATGGTGTTTGGTTTAATTTCTTTTGCCCAATCTTCCACATTTTTTAATATAACATTTTCTAAACTTTCGCCCGAATATATTTTTTCTTTCTCGTCCTTTTCAATTTTATAGAAAAAAGTGCAATATGTGGTTTTACTTGTTGTGCATCTACGCTCCAAAAGCACAACATCATCTGGCAGATATTGCGAACATGGCACAGCGCGATAATAAAAATCGTCGGTTTCTGTGCGTTTAAAAAACCTACCTTTTCTCAAAGTTTTTTTAAGTTCTTCCACATTTCCACATTTTATTGTGTCGTAAGTTGAGCCGTTAAATACTTTTCTCATGCTTTAAGTTTAACATTCGGCGGTGTTTTTGTCAATATTTTCCAATCAATTTTTGAAATGTGCCTTATTTTCTTGACAAGACGGGGTTGGTTAGAATAAAATATAAATGTTTTCGGCGATAAAATTTAAAAGGAACGAAGGATGATTATTGGATTGGATATTGATGGGGTGATATACCAAACGGAAAGTTTGTATCGTGATTACAGCGAAAAGTATAATAAACTCATCGGTGGAAAAAATATTAAAGACGATGAACTTAAAGTGGAAAACCGCTATGACTGGTCAGACGAACAAGTGAAGAGTTTTATCGACACCACTTATGAAGTTATTGAATTAACCGCTCCTCTTTACGCAAATGCCAGAGATGTGCTTGCAAGATTAAAGCAAAACCATAAAATTGTTTTCATCACAAGTCGAGGGCTTTGTGGAGATAAAGAGGTGGAGATAACCAAACAGCGTTTTCAAAAAGATAACATTCCTTTCGATAAGATTATTTTTTCGCAAAGGTCAAAGGTGAGGGCTTGTAAGGAATTAAACATCGACATTATGATTGACGATAACTCTCATGTGCTTGACGAACTTTATATCAGCGGTGTGAATTGCTTGTATTTTCGAGATTTAAGGAATAAGTCTTGCGATAACACTATTATGGAAGTTTACTCTTGGCAGGAAATCGAAAAGTGTATTAACGAGTTAACAAAAGTGGAAAGAATTATGTAAACATCAGTTTAGCGCATGGAAGCAATCTTCCGATAATATCATCCATATATTTTTTAAAAAAAGTTTGGAAAAATTGTTGACATTGTCGTTTCAATTTGGTAGAATATATGGGTGATTGAGATATTCCTCAGTAGCTCAGTGGTGGAGCAGGCGGCTGTTAACCGCAAGGTCGTAGGTTCGAATCCTACCTGGGGAGCCAAGTTAAGCATGATGAAAAGTCATGCTTTTATTTTTTATTCAACCTTGCGGGCACCATTTATGGTGCAACTGCGAAAGCAGTTTTAACAGCCGTAGGCTGATCTCGAAGAGTATGGAGCGAAGCGGAATTAAACCGCAAGGTCGTAGGTTGCGCCCGTTTCGGCGGGGTGGAGCCTAGTCCACCCGTTCGAGCGATAAACAAGCACACAGGCTTGTTTACTTAATCGCTCTCACCCTACCTGGGGAGCCAATTAAAGCCATGCTTTTGCATGGTTTTTATTTATATATAAGGGATTCGGACCTACAACTTGCGACAACATTGGAAATGTTGTGTTTTCGAAGAAAACTGTTAACAGCCGTTTTTATGGGGTCCCCGAAAGTGTTAATCACTTTTGGGGAAAAGGAACAAACAAATGAATGGTAAGCCTTTTGATGAAAACAAAAGGCGAAATGAAATGCAGTTTGTGACGCAAACCGCAAGGTCGTAGGTTGCGCCCGTTTCGGCGGGGTGGAGCCTAGTCCACCCGTTCGAGCGATAAACAAGCACACAGGCTTGTTTACTTAATCGCTCTCACCCTACCTGGGGAGCCATTTAAAACCACGCATTCGCGTGGCTTTTATTTTATATTTAAAGGGTTGAAACCACGTTTTGCCTATTCTGGTGGTTTGGTTTTGCATATTAATTAAATTTTTTCATATTTTTACTCAAAAAATACCAAATTACATTTTTTGTTTAAGTAAATACGTTTAATCATTTTGTTTTTTGTGTTTGGTGTGGTAAAATAGAAAATAGGAGTAAATTATGGAACCAAAGATTTTTGGCTGGGAGCATCTAACTTTTTTGGCTGTGTTTGTTGTTGTTATGACTGTTGCACTTATTTTAACTAAGAAATATGCAAAAACTGAAAAATCACAAAACATTATCGTTAAATGTGTGGCAGGCATCTTATTTATGTTAGTTCTATGGAACAGAATTTCGCTTGCTGTTTTGAAAAATAATCCAGAATGTTAATTCCAAATACCTTTTGCGGAATGAGCAATCTCGTTTTGTCAATCGTTGTGATGTTTGGTGGATGTAATAATAATGTTTTACATTTTGTTTTTTATTTTGCGATTGTTGGTGGGTTTGTAACGCTTATCTATCCTGATTTTTTAGAAAATTATCCAACTTTTTTCCACACGGTGACGACCTCTGGTTTACTTCATCACGCTTTAAGTTTCTTTCTTTGCGTGCTTTTGGAACTTGTGGGGTATTTTTCACCGAATTATAAGAAATCACCATGTTTAGTTATCGGCTTTATGGCGTATATGACAGTTGGTGCATTTTTAATTTTTGTTTTGGATATAAATACAGCATTTTATATGAATTATCCTTGCATTTCAGGAACACCACTCACAGTTTGGGTGCTTATTCCAATTTTTGCAGGAGTCTATGCGCTTTACATGACCTGTCACGAACTTATCCGTAGGCATTTGAAAAATAGGAAAAAGAATAAAGAAGCGGACTTTAAAACTCTCATGAAAATTGTTAAAAAGGAAATATAATTCGGCAATAAACACTTGAAATGAGGGCGAAAGTGTGGTATAATAAATATATATGGAGGAATTATGCATTTACAAAAAAAGCGAATGGAATATTATATTAAAGACTATCCAGAAGCAGAGATGCCAATGCTTGCAAACGGTTTAAATTTTGGGCAGTATGTTTTACTGTATGACGGCGGAAATAAGGCGGCTAGAGGTTTTAACGAAAAATCGGAAGAAGTTTTTAAGGATGCTAAAAGTTTAGCGGAAAACAAAAATATGCCAAGAAACTACATTCAAGTTATGCTGATAAAGGCAAAGGTTGTGCCACAAGAAAAAGGCTCAGTTTTGGAAGTGGAAGGAAAGGGTAGGATATTTTCAGCGGTTATGGTCAATGAACAGGATATGCGCTATGAAATCCCATACCTAATCGAAACAAGAAAGTTGACGCAAAAAGGCGAGGAAGTTAAAAGTGTGCAAAGAAGGGCATTTTTTGACCCTAATTTGCGTGAGATTAAAGATATTAAATTTTACGAAAGTTTAGTAAATCTTTATAGAGAACTTATTGAAGAAGAAAAAACATCCAATCGTCTTTCGTTATTAAAAAAGGAGAGCGCTGATAATCTTCGCGACAGGGATTTCCTCTTTGAGTTTGCGGATAGGTTTGCTAATTCTAAAAATCCTTTCAAGAAAAATACCACGCTCACCATGGAGCAAAAAGACGAAGTGGCAAGTTTTACGGAAGCGGTGGCAAGAAAGGCATACACCAACGAAAACTTTGAACTTGAAGATGATTACTATGAACTTATGGGACTTATGGAAAATAACCTTAAAGTGAGCAAAAGTAAATAATTATAAGAGCATATCAAGTTAAAAAGATATGCTCTTTTAATCTATTTATCAAATTTTTAGAGAAAGACATAAAAAAATCTTAAAAAATTTAATTTATTTTTGCAAAACTGTTGACAAATAAAAGGCGGTTTGATATAATATGCTTGCTGTTATTTATGGGGTGAAACACAAGGTTACTTGAACTTAACAAGCAGTGTCAAGAAAATTTGTGTGGACCAAATCTCAGCCAAAGATGCTGAGGTGACCGAAATGACATTTTTTTAAAACTGACAGCGCGACACACACGGGGTAGTGTTTAAGAGAAGATTGTTGTGGGAACAATCGTAAATATACCTTAAAAATGTGTTAAAATGCAACATTTCGGGAGTGCTATTGCAAGGAGGGAAAATATATGGCAACACAAAAAATGAGAATTAAACTTAAAGCCTATGAACATTCACTTATCGACCAAGCGTGCAAGAGAATTATCGAAACCGCTGGCAAGAATGGTGCAAAGGTTTCTGGGCCAATTCCACTTCCAACCGACAGAGAAGTGGTCACTGTGATTCGTTCTCCTCACATGTATAAAGACTCAAGAGAACAATTTGAAAGCAAAACCCACAAAAGACTTATTGATATTTATAATCCAACAAACAAGGCGATTGACGCTCTTATGAAACTTGAATTGCCAGCAGGTGTTGAGATTAAAATCAGTTTGTAAGGAGGTAAAGAGAAGTGAGTAAAGCAATAATCGGAAAAAAGATTGGCATGACACAAGTCTTTGCCGATGACGGAAAAGTTATTCCTGTGACTGTTGTGGAAGCAGGTCCTTGCACAGTTGTTCAAAAGAAAACTGTGGAAACTGATGGTTATAACACATATGTTATGGCATTTGAAAAGAAAACCAAGAATGTGACAAAACCACAAAAAGGAATTTTCGATAAAGCAAAGGTTGAACCTTTCAAAGTTTTAAAAGAACTTGACCTTGACGGCGACCTTCAAGTTGGAAATGTTGTTAAGGCAGACCTATTTTCAGAAAAAGACAAAGTTGATGTTTCTGGAACAAGCAAAGGTCACGGATTTTCTGGCGTTATCAAAAGATGGAACCAACATCGCCTTAAAATGACACACGGAACTGGTCCTGTTCACAGAGAAGTTGGTTCAATGAGTGCAAACTCAACCCCATCGCGTGTTTTCAAAAATAAAAATATGCCTGGGCAATATGGTAATGAAAATGTCACCATTCAAAACTTAGAGATTGTTAAAGTCGATGCAGATAGGAATTTGCTTTTAATTAAAGGCAACGTTCCTGGTCCTAAGGGAACAATTCTTGTGATTAAAGAATCTGTTAAGGCTAGATAAGGAGCGAAAAAATGGCAAAAGTTAAAGTTTATAATATGAACGCCGAAGAAGTTGGAACAAAAACTTTGAAAAACGATGTGTTCGGCGTGGAATATAACGAAAGCCTTATTCACGAAGTTATTGTGGCTTATAACGCAAATCAAAGACAAGGCACAAAAAGCACATTAACAAGAAGTGAAGTTAGAGGCCATGCAGCAAAACCTTGGCGCCAAAAAGGCACAGGCAGAGCAAGACAAGGTTCAACAAAAGGACCTCAATGGACAGGCGGTGGAGTTGTTTTTGCTCCAAAGCCAAGAGATTTCTCGAAGAAAGTCAACAAACAAGCAAAGAGAACGGCATTACTTAGCGCACTTAGCGAAAAACTTAAGCAAAAAGAAATCACCGTTCTCGACAAATTCGACATCGCATCAGCAAAAACAAAGGATGCTCAAAAATTCCTTGATGCTTTCAAGTTTAACGGCAAGGTGCTTGTTGTGAACGCAGATAACAAAGCTAGTGAACTTAGAGCGGTTGCAAATATTCCAAATCTTCAACTTGAAAATGTCGAACTTTTGAATGTCTATGAAGTGGTTGCAAATAAGAATGTTGTTTTGACTGAATCTGCAATCAAATACTTAGAGGAGGCAAACGCGTAATGGAAGCGAATGAAATTATCGTAAGACCACTACTTACGGAAAAGAGTTATAGTGGAATTCAAAATAAGACCTACACTTTCGTTGTTAACAAAAACGCCAACAAAATTCAAATTGCAAAAGCGGTTGAAGAAATGTTTAAAGTGGAAGTTAAGAAAGTTAACACAATCATGGTTAAAGGTCACAAGAAAAGTCAAAACACAAAGCAAGGCAGAACAGTTGGAAAAACAAGCGACTATAAAAAAGCTATTGTCACTTTAACTGAAAAGTCTAAACCTATTGCCTTCTTTGAAAGCTTATCTTAATAGGAGGAAGAAATGGGAATTATCACATCTAGACCAACTTCGGCTGGAAGAAGATTTTACACAAAACTCTCCAGCGAAGAAATCACAAAAAAAGAGCCTGAGCAATCTCTTCTTGCTGTTAAGAAGAAACACGCTGGAAAGAATGCACAAGGTAAAATCACAGTTCGTCACAAGGGTGGCGGAAACAGGCAAAAATATCGTATCATCGACTTTAAGAGAAACAAAGACAACATTCCTGCAAAGGTTGTTGGAATTGAATACGATCCAAACAGAACGGCATATATCGCACTCCTTTCATATAAGGATGGAGAAAAAAGATATATCATCGCACCTGTTGGGCTTAAAGTTGGCGATATTTTGATGAGTGGTTCCAATGTGGAAATCAGAGTGGGCAACAACCTTCCTCTTTCCGATATTCCAGTTGGTTCTCTCATCCACAACATCGAACTTGAGCCAAAGAAGGGTGGTCAACTTGCTCGTTCTGCAGGCGCTGAAGTTCAACTTATGGCAAAAGAAGGAAAATATGCAACACTTCGTCTTCCAAGTGGCGAAATGAGAAAAGTGCTTCTTTCGTGCCGAGCAACCATCGGAACAGTTGGTAATGTTGACCATGAACTTGTTTCTCTTGGTAAGGCTGGAAGAAAGCGTCACATGGGCGTTCGTCCAACCGTTCGTGGTGTTGTTATGAACCCTAACGATCACCCACATGGTGGTGGTGAAGGTAAGAGCCCTGTTGGTATGGCAACTCCTGTAACTCCATGGGGCAAACCAGCACTTGGCTATAAGACAAGAAAGAAAAAGAATAAGTCTAACCGTTTAATGGTTAAGAGAATTAATTAAGGGGTGGCAGTATGAGTAAAGAAGTTAAAAAACCTTATGTTAGTCCAAGTCTTATGAAAAAGGTGCTTGCCATGACAGAAAGTGGCGTTAAAAAACCAATCAAGACATGGTCAAGAGCATCCACAATCTATCCAGCATTCGTTGGTTTCACTTTCAGTGTTCACAATGGTAAAAAGCATGTTCCTGTTTATGTGACTGCTGATATGGTTGGTCATAAACTTGGTGAATTCTCGCCAACCAGAACCTTCAAAGGTCATGCAGGTCAGAAAAAGGCCGTTAAAGGTAATAGGTAAGAGAGGTGAATGATGGCTACAAGAATTAGACAAAAAGCGGAAAAAAGAGCGCTTAATAAAGATAACCGTCCTTATGCTGTGGCAAAAGACATTCGTATGAGTTCATCTAAGGTTAGAATTGTTCTTGACAACATAAGAGGAAAAAGCGTTAATGAAGCGGTGGCAATTTTAACATATATGCCACAAAAAGGCGCAAGTGAAAGTTTGAAAGTTTTGAAAAGCGCAATCGCAAATGCAGAAAATAATAAAGGGCTTTCAGCAGACAATCTTTATGTTGCAGAGTGCTACACAACCGTTGGACCTCAAATGAAAAGAGTTAATTTTAGAGGCAGAGGGCGTGTTGACCACATCATAAAGAGAACTTGCCATATTAAAATTGTGCTTGATGAAATGAAGGAGGCAAAATAATGGGTCAAAAAGTTAATCCAATAGGACTTAGAATCGGAATCAACAAAGATTGGCAATCCACTTGGTATGCAAACAAACAAGATTTTGCCACTTTCATTAAAGAAGACCACGATATTCGTGCGTATTTCAACAAAAAACATGCAAATTCTGGCGTTTCCAAAGTGGAAATTGAAAGAACAGAAAACAAACTTGTTGTCAATATCTACACAGGCAAACCTGGTATGATTATTGGTCAAAAAGGCGCTGGAATTGAGCAAATCAAAAAAGACCTTGGTAAAATTGTTAAACCTGTTAAAAATCTCATCATCAATGTTAAGGAAATTAAGAAACCTGACCTTGATGCTCAACTTGTTGCAGACTCAATCGCTCAACAACTTGAAAAGAGAGTTCAATGGAGAAGATGCTTAAAGCAAGCACTCCAAAGAGTTATGAAAGCAGGCGCAAAGGGTTGCAAGGTGCAAGTTAGCGGTGTTATCGACGGAGCGAATACCATTGGAAGAACAGAAAAGTATATGGAAGGCTCACTTCCACTTCACACACTTCGTGCAGACATTGACTACGGCGTTTCCGCTGCTTACACAAACTATGGCAAACTTGGCGTTAAGTGCTGGATTTTTAAGGGAGAAATTTTGCCTACAAAATCCGATAAAGGAGGGCAAGAATAATGTTAATGCCAAAAAGAGTTAAAAGAAGAAAGGTTATGCGTGGCAGAATGACTGGTAAGGCAACAAGAGGCAACACTCTAACTTACGGTTCATACGGCATCATCGCGTGCGAACCTTGCTGGATTAAATCTAATCAAATTGAGGCTGCGCGTATTGCCCTTACTCGTTATATTAAGCGTGGCGGTAAAGTTTGGATTAAGATTTTCCCAGACAAACCAGTCACAAAGAAACCAGCAGAAACTCGTATGGGTTCAGGTAAAGGAAATCCAGAATTTTGGGTTGCAGTTGTTAAACCAAACAGGGTTCTCTTTGAAATTGAAGGAGTAAGTGAAGAAGTTGCTCGTGAGGCACTTCGTCTTGCTGGACATAAACTTCCTTGCAAGGTTAAGTTTATTAAGAAAGAAGAAGTAAACGAAGGTGGTGAGAAGAATGAAGAATGAAGAAATCAAAACACTTTCTCTTGATCAGTTAAACGCAAGACTTAAAGAACTTAAAAATGAACTCTTTAATCTTCGTTTTTCGCATGCAACTCGTAATCTTGCAAATCCACTTGCTTTAAGAACTGTGAAAAGAGAAATTGCAAGAGTGCAAACAGCAATCAGAGAAAAACAAATCATGGGAGGAAACGATGGAAACAAGTAGAAATGCAAGAATCACACGACAAGGTGTTGTTGTTAGTGCTAGTATGAACAAAACCGTCGTTGTTAATGTTCCTTATACAGTTAAAAACAAACAATTTGGTAAGATTGTTAAAAAGTCGAAAAAATTTAAAGCACATGATGAAAACAATGAATGTGGCGTTGGCGATACCGTTATCATTATGGAAACTCGTCCTCTTTCAAAAGATAAATACCACAGAGTTGTTAAAATCGTTAAGAAAGCAGATTAAGGAGGAGAGATATGGTACAACCTCAAACAAGACTTAAAGTTGCAGACAACACAGGTGCTAAGGAAATTATGTGCATCCGCGTTTTAGGTGGGTCATTTAGAAGAAGCGGAAACATCGGAGATGTTATTGTTGCTTCTGTTAAAAAGGCAATTCCTGGTGGAAGCGTTAAGAAGGGGGATGTTGTTAAAGCCGTTATCGTTAGAACAACAAAAGGTTTAAATCGTCAAGATGGCTCTCATGTTCGTTTCGACGACAACGCCGCTGTTATCATCGATAACCAAAAACAACCAAAAGGCACTCGTGTGTTTGGACCTATTGCAAGAGAACTTCGTGATAAGGGTTATATGAGAATCATTTCTCTCGCCTCTGAAGTTATTTAAAAGGAGAACGGAAAATGAGTATGACAGTTAAAAAGGGTGACAATGTTTTGGTCATCACAGGAAAGGATAAAGGAAAAACTGGCAAAGTGTTGGAAGTTTTCCCTAAGGATAACAGAGTTTTAGTTGACGGCGTTAACATCGTCACAAAACACAAAAAAGCAAGAACTCAACAAGAACAAAGCGCCATCATCAAAAAGACTGCGCCAATCGACGCATCCAATGTTATGGTTGTTTGCTCTGTTTGCGGTAAGGCAACAAGAGTTTCTCATAAAGAAATCGACGGCAAAAAGGTTAGAGTTTGCAAAAAATGCTCAGCTTCTCTTGATAAAGAATATGTTAAGGCAACAAAGAAAGAGGCTAAGAAAAACATAGACACAACAAAGAAAACCGAGAAAAAGGCTGACGCTAAGGCTGGCGAGAAAAAAGCAACAACAAAATCCACCACTAAAAAAGCGGTAGAGAAGAAAGAAACAGTTAAAACAACTGCTAAAAAAGAAACAAAAACACAAAAGTCGAACACAAAGAAAAGTGAAGCGTAAGGCGGTGCGGAATGAAAGAAGAATTAGAAACAGTTAAGCGTTATAAAAATGAAATCGTCCCAGAACTTATGAAGCAATTTAATTATAAAAATGTTAACGAAGTTCCAAAACTTGTTAAAATTGTTTTAAATATGGGACTTGGCGATGTTAAAGATAACTCGAAAAGTTTTAACACTGCTGTTGACGAACTCACACTTATTGCTGGTCAGAAAGCAGTTGCCACAAAGGCAAAAAAGGCTATCTCCAACTTCAAAGTGAGAGAAGGTATGAAAATTGGCGCGAAAGTGACTCTTCGTGGAAGAAGAATGTATGAATTCTTTGACAGACTCACTGCAATCGCTCTTCCAAGAGTGAGAGACTTCCGCGGAATTTCCGATAAGTCTTTTGATGGTCGTGGAAACTACTCCATGGGAATTAAAGAACAACTTATCTTCCCAGAAATTTCTTACGATAAAGTTGAGAAGATAAGAGGTCTTGACATCTCTTTCATCACAACCGCAAAGAGTGATGAAGAAGCGAAAGCACTTTTGAAGGCACTTGGTTTGCCTTTTGCGAAATAGGAGGTTATAGGTAATGGCAAAAAAATCATTGATTGCAAAGCAACAAAGAACACCAAAATATAAAACAAGAAAATACACTCGTTGCTCCATTTGTGGCAGACCTCACGCAGTGCTTCGCAAATACGGTATTTGCAGAATTTGTTTTAGAGAAATGGCTAATCGCGGGGAAATTCCTGGCGTGAAAAAGTCAAGTTGGTAAGGAGGGAATTATGTTAAGCACAGACCCAATCGCAGATATGTTAACTCGTCTTCGTAATGCTATTTCAGCAAAACATAAGACTGTTTTAGTTCCTGCATCAAAGGAGAAAATCGAAATTGCTAAAATCCTTTTCGACGAAGGATACATCACAAGTTATGAACTTGTTGACAATGGCAAATTCAAAGATATTTTAATCAACATTAAATATGATGACGAAGGTCAAAGCGTCATTCAAGGCTTGAAAAGAATTTCAAAGCCTGGGCTTCGCATCTATTCAACCAAAGAAAATCTTCCAAAAGTTATAAGCGGACTTGGAATCGCAATCATTTCAACAAACAAAGGAATTGTGACCGATAAAGTTGCTCGTTCTTTAAATGTTGGTGGCGAAGTCCTCGCTTATGTGTGGTAAGGAGGTAAGTATGTCCAGAATAGGTAATAAACCCATCAAACTTGAAAGCGGTGTCACTTTCTTGCGCGAAGGAAATGTTGTTTCTGTAAGCGGTCCAAAAGGAACACTTAAACAAGTTATTGACAAAAACATAAGCACAGAAGTGAAAGATAACGAAATTCATTTCACCTACACAAATCCAGAATTAAACGCAAAGCAAGGCTTAGCAAGAGCCCTTGTTAATAACATGGTAATCGGCGTCACAAAAGGTTGGAGCAAAAAGCTCATCATCGCAGGTGTTGGTTATAAAGCAAGCGTTTCTGGAAAGAAAATTGTTATGAGTTTAGGTCTTTCCCATCAAGTCGAGATGGAAATTCCAGAAGATTTGCAAGTGTCTTGCCCAAGTGCAACAGAAATTGTTGTTTCTGGTTTAGACAAGCAAAGAGTTGGTCAATTTTGTGCAAACATCATGAAGAAACGTCCTTATGAACCATATCATGGCTATGGTATCCATGTTGATGGTGCTCGTCTTATCAGAAAAGTTGGTAAGGCTGCTGGTAAGGGCAAGAAGTAATAGGAGGAGAGAAAATGATTACTGTTAACGATAAAAATGAAAACAGACTTATTCGTCATAAGAGAGTAAGAAAAAATCTCTCTGGCACAAAACAAAGACCAAGATTCAATGTATACAGAAGCTTGAATCATATCTATGTTCAAATCATCAACGACGAAAAGGGCGAAACTTTGGTTTCTTGCTCCACTCTTGACAAAGAAGTTGCTCCAAAAATTGCTGGAAAAAGTAAATCTGAAGCCGCTAAAATCGTTGGAGAAGTTGCTGGTGAAAGAGCAAAAGCAAAGAAAATTAAAGAAGTCGTTTTCGATAGAGGTGGCTATCTTTACACTGGAAGAGTTAAACAAGTTGCTGACGGTGCAAGAAGTGCCGGTTTGAAATTTTAGGAGGAAGTCATGGCAGAAGATATTAAAAAGAATAAGGGCGAAAAACCTCAAAGAAATAATCGCAAAGAAAGACCTGTTAAAGAAAACGACGGCTTAGAAAAAAGACTTGTTTCCGTTAGACGTGTCAGCAAAACTGTTAAAGGCGGAAGAACAATGCACTTTTCAGCACTTGTTGTTATCGGCGACATGAAAGGCAACATTGGAATGGGCATCGGCAAGGCAGGCGAAGTTCCAAACGCCATTGACAAGGCAACTGTTGTTGCTAAGAAAAACATGAAGAAAATCTCTCTTAGCGAAAACACAATTCCTCACGAAACAATCGGAAAATTTGGCGCAACCAGCGTGCTTATGATTCCAGCCGAAGAAGGTCACGGAGTTATTGCTGGTGGTGCTGCTCGTGCAGTTTTGGAAGTTGCAGGCGTTAAGAACATCGTCACAAAAATTCATGGTTCAACAAACAGAATTAACGTGGTTAAGGCAACCATGAACGGACTTTTGGGCTTAAAGACTCGCGAAGAGATTGCTGCAAGACGCGGTAAAAAGCCAGAGGAAATTTAATCGGAGGTGAATGAGATGAAAAAAACAAAAACATTAAAAGTCACCTATGTGAGAAGTGCAATCGGATATAATAAAAATCAAATGAAAATTTTGGAAGCACTTGGATTCAAAAAACTCAACCAAACAAGAGTTCTTCCTGATAATCCTTCCGTTAGAGGCAGTTTATATCATGTAAGACACCTTGTTGAAGTGGTGGAAGAATAAGGAGCGCGATATGAAGATAGAAAATCTTAAACCTAGTGAAGGTGCAGTCACCAAAAAGTTTAGAGTTGGTCGTGGTATCGGCTCTGGAAACGGAAAAACAAGTGGTAAAGGTCACAAAGGTCAATGGGCTAGAAGTGGCGGTGGAGTTAAACCTGGCTTTGAAGGCGGAAACATTCCACTTATAAGAAAAGTTCCAATTCGTGGCTTTAACAACTATAATTTCCATAAGAACTATTCAACTGTTAATGTTGGCGACCTTGAAATTTTTGAACCAAACACAGTTATCACTGAGGAACTTTTGTATGAAACGAGAGTTGTTGGCAAGCGTATGCCTTACGGACTCAAAGTTCTTGGAAATGGAGAAATCACAAAGCCTTTAACTATTAAGGCGAAAAAAGCAACCAAATCTGCAATTGAAAAGATTGAAAAAGCGGGTGGAAAAATCGAAATTGAGGAGTAATTTATGTTTAAAACTCTCGTAAATGCTTTTAAAGTTAAAGATATAAGAAAGAAGCTTTTAATTGTGCTTGGCTTACTTTTAGTCTATCGTGTGGGTTGCGCAATCGTTTGCCCAGGTCTGAACCTTTCAGACACACTTGACACTGAAGGCACAACATTCTTCTCTCTTATGAATATGTTGTCTGGTAACGCGTTGTCGCAGGGTTCCATTTTGGCGCTCGGCGTTTCGCCATATATCACGGCTTCCATTGTTATCCAACTTTTAACTGTTGCCATTCCTCCACTCGAAAGATTGGCAAAACAGGGAGAAGATGGAAAAAGAAAAATGCAGTTTTACACTCGCATTGCAGCGCTTGTTTTGGCGCTTGCACAAGCGATTGGAATTGTTGTTTCCTATCAAAGTGCAATTTCCACAGAAGTTTTCGGCGCAAGTTTTCCAAGTTGGGTTGTAAGCATGGGCGTGGTGCTTGTGCTAACCGCGGGCGCAATGTTCACCGTTTGGATTGGTGAAAAAATCACACAACTTGGCGTTTGCGGAAGTGGTATGAGCCTTCTTATCTTTGTTGGTATTTTGGCATCATCTGCACAAGGTATCAGCAGTGCAATTCAACAATCTATTGATGACCCAAACAACATTTGGATGATTGTTATCTATGTTGTTGCAGTTATCCTTATTTTCGGACTTATCGTTTTCATGGATTCTTCCGAAAGACGCGTTCCAGTAAGCTACGCAAAGCAAATTAAAGGCAGAAAGATGTATGGCGGGCAAGACACTTTCATTCCAATCAAACTCAACAGTTCTGGTGTTATGCCAATCATCTTCGCAACTTCACTTTTAACTTTGCCACAACTTATCATTTCCATTTTCTGGCCAAATTCGTCGGCGGCAGTTTGGTATGAAACGTGGCTGGGAACAAACTCGTGGATATATATTGTTGTGCTTGCACTTTTAATCTTTGCCTTTGCATTCTTCTATTCCATGATAACTTTCGACACCAACGACATCTCGCGTAGGCTTCAACAGCAGGGTGGCTTTGTTAAAGGAATTAGACCAGGCAGAGAAACAGCAGACTATTTAAAGAAAATTTCTAGGCGTATAACCTTGTTTGGTGCATTCTTCCTTGCTTTCATCGCTTTAATTCCAAGTTTGGCGTTTAAAGCAATCGACGATGCATCAGCATTAACAAGTTTAATCAACGCTTTCAGTGCAACAGGGTTAATGATTATCGTTTCTGTGGCTTTGGAATTTGACAAAAATCTTGAAGCACAAATGTATATGCGAAATTATAAAGGCTTTTTAGACTAAAAATTTCAAAATTTAGGAGCAATCCTATTTAAGAGGAGTATATATGAAAATAATCTTACTCGGTGCACCATTTTCAGGGAAAGGCACACTTGCAAGAAACATCACAAAGGATTTTAACATTGTGCAGATCTCGACAGGTGACCTTTTCCGCGAAAATATTAAAAATGGAACAGAAGTTGGGCTTTTGGCAAAGAAGTATATGGATAAAGGCGAACTTGTTCCAGACTCCGTCACAATATCAATGCTTCAAAATCGCATTAAGGAAGATGACTGCAAAAATGGTTTCATTCTTGACGGTTTTCCAAGAAGCATCGCTCAAGCAAAAGCACTTCAAAAAATCACTGATATTGATGCGGTAATTCAGTTGGACGTTCCGCTTGACGAAATCAAGCGTCGTTGCGTGGGAAGAAGAATATGTTCTAAATGTGGCGAAATTTACAACACTTCTTCTTACGATAAAACCACATGTGCAAAGTGTGGTGCGCCATTGTTCCAAAGAGATGACGATAATCTGGAAACAATTACTCTTCGTCTGGAAGTTTATGAAAAAACAACAGCACCACTCATAAACTTCTACGCTGATAGGCTTAAAGTTGTTAAAGGTTCCGAAAAAGGACCAGAAGAAACCTATAAGCCTGTGAAAACTTTTTTAAAAGGACTTATGAAGTGATTCAAAAAACTCCAGCGGAAATTGTTCTTATCAAAAAGGCTTGCGAAATCACACGAGACGCATTAATTCTTGCAAAATCATTAATTCGTGAAGGAATTTCCACTTTTGATATTGACAAATCCATAGAAAAGTTTATAATAGATAGTGGTGGAACTGCTCCTTGCATCGGCTACATGGGTTATCCGTGTGCTTCTTGCATTTCGGTTAACGATGTGGTTGTCCATGGCATACCAAGTAAGAATATCATCCTTAAAAAAGGCGATATTGTCAGTGTTGACATTGTGGCTTCCTATAAGGGATATTGCGGAGATGCCACAAGAACCTATTGCGTGGGCGAGGTTGACGACGAGAAAAAGAAACTTGTTCGCGTCACAAAAGAGTGCTTTTTCAAAGGGATTGAAAACGCGCGCGTGGGCGACAGAATAGGCAAAATTTCTCATGCCATCCAAATGCATGCTGAATCAAACGGATTTTCGGTTGTCCGAGAACTTGCAGGGCATGGAATAGGTCGAAAAATGCACGAGCCTCCAGAAGTTTTGAACTACGGTAAGGAAACAGATGGTGCTGTTATCAAGGAAAACATGGTGATTGCCATTGAGCCTATGATTAACGCTGGAAGAAAAGAGGTAGCACTCCTATCTGACGATTGGGGAGTTGTCACGCGTGACGGCAAACCAGCAGCACACTATGAAAACACCGTTTTGTTCACTGCAAAAGGACCAGAGGTGCTGACTTTGGAGAAAGATGATGAATATTATCCAAGGTGACCTCGTTGTTGCAACAGCAGGTAAAGAAAAAAATGATATCTTCATTGTTTTAGATGTCGATGATAAATTTTGCTATCTTGTGGATGGAAAACGATTGAAGATAAATAAACCGAAAAAGAAAAGCCTTAAACACGTTCAAAAGGCTTCAAAAATTCCTTTTCCAAAAGAACATTTGGAAAAACGAGAAGAAAAGTTGAATGCGGAGATTCGAAAATTTTTAAAGGAGAGAAAAAAGTATGTCGAAACAAGATGTCATTGAATTTGAAGGTGTGGTCACGGAAGTTTTGCCAAGTATGACTTTTAAAGTGACACTGTCAAATGGACATGTTATCACTGCCTACATTTCAGGTAAGTTAAGACAGAACTTCATTCGTATTATTGAAGGCGATAAAGTTAAAATTGAGATGAGTCCGTATGATCTCTCGAAAGGTCGAATCACTTGGAGAGAAAAAGGTTAAAAAGGAGCAAAAAAATGAAAGTCAGAGCATCGGTTAAACCAATGTGTGATAAATGCAAAGTTATCAAAAGAGATGGAAAAGTTATGGTTATTTGCTCTAAGAGCAAAAAGCATAAACAAACACAAGGTTAAAAAGGAGAATTTAGAAAATGGCAAGAATTGCTGGTGTTGACCTTCCAAACGATAAAAGATTGGAATATGGCTTAACTTATATTTATGGTATTGGTGTTAAAACCTCTCGTGAAATCTGCGAAAAAACTGGAATTTCCATGGATATTCGTGTTAAAGATTTAACTGAGGACCAAGTTGCTAAACTTCGTAATTACATCGAAAATCAACTTATCGTTGAAGGTGAACTTAAATCAAAAGTAAGCATGAATATCAAGAAACTCGGAGAAATAGGGTGCTATCGTGGTATTCGTCATCGTAAAGGACTTCCTGTTCGCGGTCAAAATACTAAAAACAACGCAAGAACAAGAAAAGGTCCAAAGAAAATCGTGAGCGGAAGCTCTAAGAAAGGTAAGTAAGAGGTAGAATATGGCAAAGGTTAATAACACTAAGAAAACTAAGGTTAGAAAAAGAATAAATCAAAAAATTGAAAAAGGTCAAGTTCATATCACAACCTCTTTCAATAACAATCTTATTTGTTTCACTGACATGGCAGGGAATGTTATTTCACGTTGTTCATCTGGAATGCTTGGGCTTAAAAGCTCAAAGAAATCCACTGCATTTGCCGCTCAAACTTGCGTGGAAAGAGCCGCAGAGGGTGCGCTTAATGCTGGAATGAAAGATGTTGAAGTTTATGTTAAGGGACCAGGTATGGGCAGAGAGGCTGCTATCCGTTGTCTTTCCACCCTTGGTTTTAATGTCACACTTATTAAGGATGTTTCTCCAATCGCACATAACGGTTGCAGACCTCCAAAAAGAAGAAGAGTTTAAAAGGAGAAAAAGATAATGGCAAGAAAAATTGAACCAGATTGCCGTCAATGTCGCAGAGAGGGTCGCAAACTTTTCCTTAAAGGCGAAAGATGCACAACAAAGAAATGCGCAATGGAAAGACGACCTGTTATCCCTGGGCAACACGGAGCTTCAAGAAAGAGAGTCACAGAATATGGACTTCAACTTCGCGAAAAGCAAAAAGTTAAAAGAATGTATGGCATCTTGGAAAAACAATTCAGAAAATATTATGAAGATGCTGTGAAAGCAAAGGGTGTCACTGGTGAAAATATGCTTTCTCTCATCGAAAGACGCCTCGACAATGTTGTTTACAGAATGGGAATTGGTGCTTCAAGAGCGGAATGTAGGCAAATTGTTAATCACGGACACATTCAAGTTAATGGAAGAACTGTTAGCATTGCTTCATACAGAGTTAAAGTTGGCGATGTTATCACCATTAAAGAGAATAAGCGCGATAATGAAATGTTTAAACAACTTAAAGGCATGAAAATTGTTGCGCCAAAGTGGTTGGAATTTGACACAGAAACTTTAACAGGAAAAGTTGTTGCTAACCCAACAAGAGAAGACATCGATTCAGACATTAAAGAACAACTTATCGTTGAGTTCTATTCAAGATAATTTAGGGGGATGATATTATGATGGAAATGGAAAAACCAAGAATCACTTGTGAAGAAAATGACGGCGGAAATTTTGCAAGATTTGTTGTTGAACCTCTTGAAAAAGGATATGGAATCACACTTGGAAACTGCATGAGAAGAACATTGCTTAGTTCCCTTCCAGGTTCTGCACCAATCGCTTTCAGAATTGCTGGCGTTGCACACGAATTTTCAACAATCAAAGGTGTTGCTGAAGACGTGGTTGACATTGTTTTAAACTTGAAAGGACTTGCAGTTAAATGTTCTAATCAAGAGAAAAACTTTATCACTTATCTTCGTCTTAGAAAGTCCACACCAGGTGAAGTGACAGCAAAAGACTTCGAGTTTAACGACGAATGTCAAGTGCTTAATCCTGACCTTCACATCTGCACTCTTGACGAGGGCGCTGTGCTTGATATGGATGTTATGGTTGGAAATGGTCGTGGCTATGTTCCTGCAGACGCTAATAAAGAAAAATACGACAACATCGACTTCATCGCAATGGACAGCATTTTCTCACCTGTTAAAAGAGTGAATTTTAATGTTGAACCAACTCGTGTTGGAAACAGCATTGATTTCGATAAACTCATCCTTGAAGTGACCACAAACGGCACAACAAGCGCAAGAGAAATTGTCAGCCTTGCAGGAAAAATCATCAACGAACACATCAACCTCTTCATTGAACTTTGTGCACAAATCGGAGATATGAACATCCTTGTTTCTAAGGAAGAAGATAAACAAGTGAAACTTATGGAACTTCCTATTGAAGAAATGGACCTTTCTGTTAGATCCTATAATTGCTTGAAAAGAGCAGGACTCAACACAATTCAAGATTTGCTTAAAAAATCCAAGAGCGATATGTTCAAAGTTCGCAATCTTGGTGCTAAGTCTGTTGAAGAAGTTATCAACAAACTTGAAAGTTATGGTTTTAGTCTTCGTAAAGATGAAGAATAATTTAAAAAAGGAGAAAGAAAATGGCTAACGATAAATTAGGCAGACCTTCAAAAGAAAGAAAAGCCCTTCTTCGTGGACAAGTTTCCACACTTCTTTGGAATGGCAAAATTGAAACCACTCTTGCCAAAGCAAAAGCAACAGCAAGAGAGGCTGAAAAAATCATCACACTTGCCATCAATTCCTATGAGGACACCTTGAAAGTTGTTAAAGATGTTAAAGGTGCTGACGGAAAGAAGAGCAAGAAGGAAGTTCTTAACGATGGTCCAAAGAAACTTGCTGCAAGAAGAAAAATCATGGGCTATGTTTATGACATTCAAGAACAAAGAAAAGCAAAAGAGCCAATCGAAACATATAAAGCAAGAATTGAAGGTATCAATCATCCACTTTTGGAAAAGATTTTCAACGTTTATGCACCAAAGTATGCTAAGCGTGCAAAGGAACTTGGTCAAGGCGGTGGCTACACAAGAATTATAAAGCTTGGCACTCGTCGTGGCGATGCATCCGAAATGGCTATTGTTGAATTGGTTTAATAAAACAGGGTCATCCCTGTTTTTTTAATTTTTTAGCGAAAAAATTTAATTTTTAAATTGGCGAAAAGAAAGAAAATTTCATAAAAAAATATATGTTTAAAAATATTGAAAAAAAGATAAATGCTGATTTAAAAAATTATTGCACTTTTAAAATTGGTGGAAGAGGAACTGTTCTTTTTCCAAAAAATCAATTTGAAGTTAAAAGAATTGTGAATGATTGCAAGAAAAATCATCTTGATTTTTTCATTCTTGGAAACGGCAGTAATGTTCTTTTTCCAGACGACTATTTTAAAAAGATTATCATAGATTTAAGAAAATTGAATAATATCAAAATCGCAAAACAACGAACAGTGATTGCAGAGGCGGGTGTTCGCCTTTTTGCCTTCAACAGATTTCTTGAACAAAATGGCTTTGCAGGTTTTGAATGGAGTTATGGTATTCCTGCCACAATCGGCGGTTTGACTTACATGAATGGCGGAGCGTTCGGCGAGGAAGTGTCAAATTATATAAAAAAAGTTAAAGTTTTAAAAAATGGCAAAATTTCATGGATAAATCGAAAAAAAATTGATTTTTCCTATCGAAAATCGAATATTTTGGGAATTATTCTTGCCGTGGAATTTAAATTTAAAAATGCAGACAGTAAAATTATTGAAAAACAACAAAAAGAATTCTTAGAGATTCGCAAAAAAACTCAGCCATATGATAAGTTTTCAGCAGGCAGTGTTTTTAAACGAACAGACGACAAAATTCCTGCAATAATGATTGACAAAGCAGGGCTAAAAGGTGTTAAAATAGGGGGAGCAGAGATTTCCACAAAACACGCTGGCTTCATTGTGAATAATGGCGACGCAACAAGCAAGGATGTTAAAGATTTGATTGAATTAACAAGGAAAAAATGTGGAAATTTTGAATGTGAAATTATCATTTTGGAGTGAATATGAAAGCGGTTATTCAAGTGGTGGAAAGTGCCACGCTTAAAGTTTCGGACAAGTTGATTTCTTCCATAAAATGTGGACTTGTTGTCTATTTTTGTGTGGAAAAAGAGGATGACGAAGAAAAGCTTAATTATTTTGCCAAAAAAATTGCTCAAATGCGAATTTTTGTTGATGAAAATGGAAAAATGAATAGGTCAGTTAAAGATGTTGGCGGAGAAATTTTGCTGGTTTCGCAGTTCACACTTGCTGGAAATTGTGAACATGGAAATAGGCCAAGTTTTACTCTTGCGGAACTTCCAGAACGCGCAAATGCTTTATATTTAAAATTAGGTAAAATCATCAATGAAACATATCAAATTCCTGTTAAGTTTGGCGTTTTTGGCGCTGACATGACAATTTCGCAAAAAAATCGAGGCCCTGTCACGATTATTTTAACTGATAACAAATAAATCTTGAAAGTTTGTTATTTTGATTGTCATTTAACTATCTATAATTCCACTTAATCACTTGTTTTTTTGGCTAAATAGTGATAAAATATATGTATTAGATTAATTTTTATTAATTATCTTTTTTCATGAAAATTTAAAAGGAGTTAAGTATGGTTTTATATGGTGACTACCACACTCACACCACATATTCAAGGCATAATCACGGCAAAGGCACTGTTTTGGAAAACGCTTCTGTTGCAGCCGATAAGGGATTGAAGCAAATTGCCATCACCGACCACGGTTTCAATCATCTTTGCTATGGCATTAGACGCAAGGACATTCCAGAACTTAAAGAGGATATTTTGAACGCACGCGAGGTGACAGGTGTGGATATCCTGCTTGGAGTTGAGGCAAATCTCATCTCGCTTGACGGCGATGTGGATGTGAAAGAGGAAGATTTTGAGTTTTTGGATATTTTCCTTATGGGTTATCATCGCATGATTAAAACCTCTTCTTTTAAAGATAAGGTGCTTCTTAACTGGGCAACGGACTTAGGGAAAATTTTCCGTCCAAGTCAAGAAAAAATCAATCAAAACACCACAGCTTTCTTGAAAGCACTTGACAAATATCCTATAGATGTTATCACACACTTAAACTACGGCTTTTTAACTGACACTTTGGCGGTGGCAAAAATGGCAAAGCAAAAGGGTGTTTATGTGGAACTTAACGGCAAACGCATAAACTTCACTGATGACGAGGTTTTAACTATGGCAAGTGAGGGCGTGAAATTTATCGTTAATTCTGATGCTCACACTCCAGACAGAGTGGGCGAAGTCAACAATGGGCTTAACTTAATTTATCGTTTAAACATTCCACTTTCGCAGGTTGTGAATGTGGATAAAATGCCGAAATTTAACAAAAAAAGAGGTTAATATGAGTTTTTCCAGACAATCCAAAATTGAAATTTTGAAAGAGAGTATCGAGGATGACACTTCAATGTTGGCATTTTTGTCTGGACTTTTTCACTCTTGTGGAGAAATTGGTAAAAATGGCTCAGTCTATTTCGTTTCCATCGTTTCGGATATTCAGGAACTTTTTTCTTATGTAAAAAATATTGTCAACAAACTTTATGGTGAAAATATTGAAGAAAAAATCACCAACATTCCATTAAATAAAAACACCTTCTATGAAATGCGTTTTGATGTTGAGCATTTTCAACAACTTCTTCTTGATGTTGGTGTTATCGACTTTTCAGACGGCATTTCGTTTAATTTTGAGGTCAACAAAAACTTACTTCTTGAAGATGACGCAAGACGCGCTTTTGTGAAAGGAGTGTATATTGGCTCTTCCACTTCCAGCATAAAATTTTCGGAAGGCGCGCACAAAACAGAATCCACTGGCTATCATTTGGAGTTTGTCAGCAAAAATCACGAATTTTTGTTGGAGTTTTCCTCTATTCTTGCCACATATAACATCTTTGGAAAAATTTTTGAACGCAAAAGCGACTTTGTTTTTTATCTTAAAGAGGTAAACGCCATCATCGACCTTTTAGCGCTTGTTGGAGCGAACCAAAGCGTTTTAGAATTAAACAACGAACTTGCAACGCGAGAACTTAGGAACAAGGTCAATCGTCAAGTTAATTGCATAAATGCCAATATCAACAAAACGGTGGAGGCAAGTTTAAGGCAGGTGGAGGCAATCAACATCATAAATTCCACTATTGGAATTGAAAGTTTGCCAGAAGATTTACAGGAAGTGGCAGTTTTAAGGCTGGCAAATCAAGAAGAGAGTTTAGATGAACTTATCAAACTTTCCACCATAAAACTGACACGCTCGGGTCTTAACCATAGATTTAGAAAACTATTGAAAATTGCAAAGGAGTTAGAAGAATGAAAGATTTTGTCCACTTACACGTTCACACCGAATTTTCTCTTTTGGACGGAATTGCCAGAATAAACAAACTTGTGGAGATGACAAAAGAGCGCGGATATAGTGCCGTTGCCATAACTGACCACGGTAATATGTTTGGTTCTTTGCAATTCTTTGAAAAGTGCATAACTTCAGGTATTAAACCAATTTTAGGATGCGAGTTTTACATTTGCAGTGACCTTCACAAAAAGCAGGGGAAAGATGATATGGGGCATATCATTTTGCTTGCTAAGAATGACACAGGCTTACATAATCTTTTTAAACTCAACGGCATTGCCTATGTTGACGGTTTTTATTATAAGCCAAGAATAGACTATAAAACTCTTCAGGAACACTGTGAAGGCGTGATTTGTTTATCTGCCTGCATTGCAGGTCATATTCCACAACTCATTTTGCAAAGGCGTTTTTCAGAGGCTGATGAACTTGCACTTAAACTTAAAAATATGTTTGGCGATGACTTTTATTTGGAACTTCAAGACCATGGCTTAGAGGAACAAAAACTTGTCAACTCATACCTTATCGACTTATCTAAGCGCATCGGCGTTAAACTTGTTGCCACAAATGATGTGCATTATTTAAACAAGGAAGACGCTGAAATGCAAGATGTTCTCATGTGCGTGCAAATGGGAAAATATCTTGAGGATCAAGACAGAATGCGTTTTTCCACAAATGAATTTTACCTTAAAACTCGCGAAGAAATGGAAAAAGTTTTCCCAGCAGATGTGCTTGACACCACAGTGGAAATTGCCAACAAATGCGATGTCACAATCAAAACCAAACACCTCTTTGAAATTAAAGATGTGCCAGAACGCTATAAACTTCCAAGCAACAAAAACTATATTCCAGTTTATAAGACCACAACGGGCGAAGAGCCATATGAATTTTTGCGTAGAATTTCCTATGAAGGCCTATATGAGCGCTATAAAAATGTGACGCAAGAGATTATTGACAGATTGGAAATGGAACTTTCTGTCATCAAAGAACAAGGCTTTGTTGAGTACTTCCTCATCGTTTGGGACTATATCAACTGGTCGCGTCAAAATGGAATTCCAGTTGGACCGGGAAGAGGAAGTGGTGCTGGAAGTTTGGTGGCATATTGCAGTGGAATCACTCGCGTTGACCCAATTAAATATAACCTGTTTTTTGAGCGTTTCATCAACAAAGAACGCGTTTCCATGCCCGACTTCGATGTCGATTTCTGCACGGATAGAAGAGGCGAAGCAATTGACTATGTTAGGCGCAGATATGGCTCTGACCATGTGGCACTTATTGTCACTTTCGGTCGTATGCAAGCCAAAAACGCCATTCGCGATGTGGCAAGAGTTTTAAGAACACCATATCCAGAAGTTGATAAGATAACCAAACTTATTCCGGGAAAACTTCCAGAAGGAATTAAAAAACCGCCAGTTTTGAAATACTATTTTGGCACAACTGGAAATGCAGAAAATGACAAATTCATCATTCCAGAACTTCGTGAGATGTATGAAACCGACCCACAAGTTAAGCGTATTGCAGACATGGCGATTAAACTTGAGGGAGTGCCAAGAAACACCTCCACGCACGCGGCAGGAGTGTTGATTTCGCCAGAGCCAGTTTCCAACTTCGTTCCACTTGCAAGAAACGGCGATGACATTGTGACACAATTCGATATGATTGAACTTGAAAGCTTAGGCCTTCTTAAAATGGACTTTCTTGGGCTTATTACGCTTACAGATATTAAGAAAGCCTGTGACTATGTTTATGAAGACCACGGCGTGAAACTTGATTTTTATGATATGGAATATGACGACCCAAAGGTGTTCGACCTTATCTCCTCAGGTAAAACGGATGCAGTGTTCCAACTTGAAAGTGCGGGCATGAAAAGGTTCATGAAGGACTTAAAACCTTCTTGTATGGACGATATTATTGCGGGAATTTCGCTGTATAGACCTGGTCCTATGGACTTCATTCCAAAATTCGTGAAAAACAAGCAAGACCCAGAACATATTGAATATGATGACCCATGTTTAAAGGATATTCTAGATGTCACCTATGGTTGCATTGTTTATCAAGAGCAAGTTATGAAAATCTTTCAGGTGATGGGCGGTTATAGCCTTGGTCAAGCGGACAACATAAGAAGAATTATGGGCAAAAAGAAACTTGACAAAATCGGCGAAGAAAGAGTTAAGTTTGTGCATGGTTGGGAGGACCCAGAGGGCAAAAAATCCATTCCAGGCGCTATTAAACTTGGTCACAAACAAGAGGTGGCGGAAAAAATATTCGACGAGATGAAAGAGTTTGCTAAATATGCGTTTAACAAATCGCACGCTGCCGCATATGCCTATGTTTCCTATCAAACAGCATACTTAAAGTGCTATTACGAAGTGGAATTTTTGACAGCTGTTCTCAATAACAGAATTAACAACGCCGACAACTTGACGAAATACATCAACTATGCAAGAAGCGAAAACATTCCAATTCTTCCACCTGATGTCAACAAAAGTGGAACTTACTTTAAGGTGGAAAATGGCGGAATAAGGTTTGGGCTTGGTGGACTTAAACACGTCGGCACGGCAGTTATTGAGAATATGGAAAAGGAAAGAGCGGAAAACGGACCATTTAAGAGTATGCAAGACTTCATCGACAGAATGAGTAACTACAACATTAATAAAAAGATGATTGAATGTTTAATTTTAAGTGGAGCGTTTGATGCTTTTGGTCACTCAAGGTCGTCGTGTATGGCAGTTTATGAAAAACTTATGCAACGCGCTTCAAAGGAGAAGAAAACAAGGCAACTTGGTCAAATTTCCTTCTTTGCAACTAATGATATTGAGGATAATGTGGAATATCCTGACATAAAAGAATTCAATAAGAAAACTCTTCTTAAAAACGAACGCGAAATTATTGGCGTCTATATGTCAGGGCATCCACTTGAGGACCATGTTAATAAGTTTAAAGACTTCACCTTAACTTCCGAAATGCTCAGCACAATTAAAGAAGAAGATGAGTTTCAAGAGGAAAGTGAAGACGACAAATTTTCTGAAGAAGTTTCTCTTCTCGACGGTCAGCCCTTCACTTGTGGCGGAATTATAGTTGAGGCAAAGAAGATTAGAGCAAAAAGCGGGCGTGATATGTGCTATTTAAAAATTGAGGACTTAACTGGCACACTGGAAATCACACTTTTCCCTAACACCTTCACCAAATATCGCAGTGTGGTGGAAGAGGATAACATGGTGACAATTAAAGGAAAAATCAATGTGCGAGATGGAAATGATGTTTCGCTTATCGGTGAGGCAATTTTCCCTTGGAATGATGAGGAAAATGAGAAGAAAACCGATAAGAAAGGAAGAATTTTTCTTCGATTTGACACCAAAAACATCGACATATACAGCAAGGTCAAAAATTCACTTTTGTCCTATCCTGGTGAGTCGCAAGTGACAATAAGATGCACTTCCACAGGCTCGGCTTTTAACTATCAAAACAAAGTTTCCATAAATAACTATTTAATTAACGAACTTTCAGGCATAATTGGCAATGAAAACATTGTGGTTCAGGAGTAATATGAAAATTTTAATTCTCTGCTCTGGTGGCGATGCCCCAGGAATGAACAGGTTTATTTACAACCTTTCTAAGTTTAATGAAGTTTACTATGCACGCGCAGGCTTCAAAGGTTTGGTGGAGGGTGACATTTTTCCACTTGATAAAAATGAAGCAAAAAAATTTAAGGATGAGGCAGGAGCGATCATTCTCTCCTCGCGCTATCCAAAATTCCAAGAAAGAAAATACTTTTTTAAAGGTGTTAAAAATGCCAAAGATTTCGATGCGGTCATCGTGCTTGGAGGCAACGGCTCTTTTCACGGTGCAAAAGAACTTGCTGAAAATGAAGTTAATGCCATCTTTGTGCCAGCAACCATAGATAACGATGTGGAAAATTCCTCATACAGCATTGGTTTTGACAGCGCAGTCAGCCAAGGTGTTTACGCCGTGAAAAATTCCATGCCAAGCATAAACGCTTTTTGCCAAGCCTGTCTTTTTGAAGTTATGGGAAGAAAGTGCAGTGAGATTGCCAAAGAGGTTTCCAAGCAAGTTTCTGCAGATTACACAATTTGTGAAGAAAAAGATTTGAAATTTAAAGCGATTGAAAAACTTATTAAAGAAAGAAGAAATAAATTTCTTGGAACAAGCATTATTGTGCGCGAGAATATTATGCCAATAAGCGAAATTGCAGAAAGGTTAAATAATTCCTTCAAAGAGGAAGTTGTTAAAACGCAAGTGGTTGGCAGATTGCAACGCGGTGGCAAGCCAACAAATAAGGAACTTAGCCTTGTGAACAAATTTTCTGATGCGGTCATTTCTCTTATTAAAAGCAAAAACTTCAACAAACAAGTTTTGATGGATGAAAATTATAATATTAAAATTCTTGATTTTTAATTGCAGAAAATTTAAATATTATATTAAATTAAAAAATAAAAAAATAAAAATTAATTAAAAAAATATTAAAAAAATGCAGAAAAATACGATTTTTTTTGCATTTTTTTCTATTTTTTCATGATTTTTTAAAATAATTTTTATTAATTTAATAAATTTATTAGAATTTTATTTTTTATTAATTTATTTAATTAATTTCATCAAGAAGAATTTTGCAATAGGTGATTTTGATAAGAGAAGAATAGGTTTGACCTTCTTCCAAATTTTCTTTTGTTAAATTTTCCAAAATTTCTTCCACTCGTTCAAATTCACTTCGTAGTTTTTCAATGTCGTTTAAGCGGTTAGATTTAAAAATCGTTTCAAAGTTATTTTTGGCTGTTACAAAATTTGAGTAAGTTTCGTTGACCTTAAGTTTAGCCTCGGTTTCACTTATTATTTGTGTGTCAAGACTTATGGAAATGTCGTATAGATTTTCAAAAATTTTATCCTTGCAGTTTAATGCTAAACGCAAAATTTCTTCCTCCTGCGAGGAAAAATTTCCTTCTAAATAAAAAGCAGGAATATCAACTTTCACAACTTCTGCGTTATAGCCGTTTACGCTTAAATTGTTTTTAACAAGTTCGGCATCGTTGGCGTTTTTGTATACGCTGGCAATGAGATAAAACTTGTCACTATGATAAATGTAGCCAGCACAATTTTGTTTTTGAAAATCCTTTTTCACAGCGATTAAATCATCTTCGTTGTCACTTGTGTAAATTGAGAGAGCATAAAAGGATGTTTGCGCACTTTCCACTTTTTTTGTCAGTTGAAATAGGTTAGTGCTGACAATGCAAGTGGAGATAAAATAGCCAATGCTTATGCAAAGCAAAACTGAAAGTGTGACGGCAAAAGTTGTGAAATATGGAAATTTTTTCATATCCTAATATATTCCAATTTTTTTTGAAATATTAATAAAAACCATATGAGGCTAAAATTTAAAATAGGTTGAATTTAATTTCGCTTTATTATGCACAATAACATTTTTGAATAAATAGTTTCGCTATGCCATGCCTTCTCGACTAAATACACAAAATTTTTGAAAATCGTTTTTAAATTGGCGTTTTCTTTGATATAATATAGTCATGAAAAATTTTTTTAATTTGTTTAAGCGTAAAATTAAAGTTGGAGTTGCCTTTGGTGGTGGTGGCGCAAAGGGTATGGCTCATATCGGCGTTATCAAAGCGTTTGAAGAATATGGTTTAGATTTCGACTATGTTGCAGGCACAAGTGTGGGAAGCATTATGGGCTCGGCTTATGCTTCGGGCATGAAATCAAGTGAAATTTTGAAAATTGCCAAAAGCATGAAGACCAGCGACATAAGAACCAGCAAGGTTTTCTTTGTACCTTCCAAAACGGAAGGAATTGAAAGCATGATGAGAGATAATTTTGGAGATATCAACATCGAAAATCTCAAAAAGCCTTTTTCGGCGGTGGCAGTGGACATCAAAAGCACCAAGGAACTTTGCATATCAAAAGGTAATTTGGCTAAAGCGGTTGCTGGAAGTTGCTGTGTGCCAGGCATTTTCCAACCAGTGCAATTTGGCGACTATCTGCTTTGCGATGGTGGGCTTCAAAACAACATTCCTGCAAACATTCCTCGTTTTTTTGATTGCGACTATGTTATTGCCGTTGACTGCAACAGCACAAGAACATATGGCACAGAAAGCACCAAAACCTTGGATGTGATTTCTTGCGCGCTAAGAATACTTATGAAATCCAACTCCATTAAAGGATATTTAAATGCCGACCTCACAATTGCTTGCGACACCAAAAAGTTTAAATCCACAGAACTTGAAGGTATTGATGAAATGGTGGAAATTGGCTATCGCAACGCCATTGATATGATGCCAGAAATTATGAAAATCTTTGCAGGGAAGTATCCAAAAAAGAAGAAAAAGGACTACGGTAAGGACGATATTTTGTTTATTTAACTATGCAAACGAAAAAATATTTAAGGAAAATAAGAAATTTTAAAATAAGCGAAGGATTGATTTATAAAACCTTTCTTATTATTTTTGTTTCTGCCATTTTTCTTCTTCTTTACATAAATCAAATGACGATATCTTTTCTCACGAACAACTTTTCTTCCATTTTTTCGGCAGATGTTCAAGTGTATGGCTTGTATGTTGGTCAAGGCGATTCTTCGCTAATAATTCTTCCTGATAAAACTTCAATTTTAATTGACACAGGCACAAAGACCTATGCGGAAAACCTTTGCTATCAATTGGAAACCATTTTGAAAGCAAATGGAAAAGAGGATATTGACTATCTCATCATAACTCACGCAAACTCTGACCACTATGGCGGAGTGACCAAAGTTTTAGGTCGCTTTAAAGTGAACAACATTTTTCGCCCAAAAATTGCTTTGCCAACAGAATTTTCTTCCTATACAGTCAGCACAGATTCGCAGTATATTGAGGCGATTGAAGCGTGCTTAAACGAAAAAAGCAATATGTTTTTCATAACGCCTTCAACTGTCAATCTAAATTCTGGCATTTTAACATTTTGGACGCCAACAGAAGATGAGTATTCAAATTTAAATGATTATTCGCCAATCATAACCATTGAAAGCGCAGGAAAAACTTTGATGTTCACTGGCGATGCCTCCACGCGAGGTGAAAATGAATTTCTTGAAGTGGCAGACAACATAGACTTTGAGGTTGACATTTTAAAGGTGGCTCATCACGGCTCATCCACAAGCACAAGCGAAAGTTTTTTGGAAAAAATTAGTCCCAAATATGCTTTAATTAGTGCGGGATATGACAACACCTATAATTTTCCAACACAAGAGGTGGTGACAAGGCTTTTAAATGCTGGCGTGCGTGCAATTTACAACACCAACGACCTCGGCACGATAGGACTTGGACTTTTTGATAACACAATTGCTGTGTCGCATTCATTTTTCTTTTTCGATAAGCCATTCTATCTTGTTGCCTATCTTATTTGTGTGTTCGCCATTTGGCAAATAAGATTTAGACCCAAGCACAAATTTTCAAGAAGGTAAGAAAAACTAAAAATTTGATAATTTTGCCATTTTCCTTTGTTAAAAATAAATATTGTGTTAAAATAAGGGTATGAATGCGGAAAAATTCAATAAGATAATCATAGTTTCGTTATATGAAAAGTTTTCAGAAGATGTTGGAAGCTTAATTTCGCATGAATTGGGTATGCTTTTTTGCTCTGCCAAAGACCTTATGGACTATGAAATCATAGACCGCAAAGCCGTGGAAGAGAAATGCTCGGTGGCATATCTTAAAAAACTTGAAAAAAAAGTTATTAAACAAATCTCTTCGTTTGTGAATGTTTGTGTTTCCATTTCCTATGAAAGATTTGTGGAAAATGCTGTGCTGTTTAAAGACAATGCCCTTGTGGTTTTTGTGGATTTGCCAAAAACATATCTCAAAACCGTTTCCACGCCAGACTATTTGCGTTTCATTGAGAGGCGAGAAACTTTAAAGAAACTGTCCACAATAACTATTAGTGTGCGAAAAGTGGACGCGGACAGCGTTAAAGAAAAAATATTAAGTCAACTTGGAGGAATAGTATGAATTTAACTCAAAAATCAATAAACTACCTTAAAGCCATTTCTGCGGAAACCATTTCCAAAGCAAAATCTGGGCATCTTGGAGTGACGCTTGGTGCATCGTCCATCCTTTTTGCTTTCTTTAAGGATCACTACAATTTCGATGCATCCGACAGCGATTTTTTAAACAGAGATAGGTTTGTGCTTTCAGCAGGTCATGCAAGCGCACTTTATTACACACTTTTGTCTATGTTCGGTTTTGATGTTAGTTTGCAAGATTTGAAAGAGTTTAGAAAATATAAATCAAAAACTCCAGGGCATCCAGAATATGGCGTCACTGACGGCGTGGAAGTTTCCACTGGGCCATTAGGTCAAGGTGTTGCAAACGCTGTTGGAATGGCAATTGCTGAAAGCGTTATGGAAGAGAGGTTCAACACAGTTGGCTTTAATATCATTAATCACCACACCTATTGTTTTGCAGGTGACGGAGATTTAATGGAAGGTGTGGCACAAGAAGCAGTCAGCCTTGCTGGTGCGTTAAGGCTCAACAAACTTATCCTCTTTTACGATTCTAATAATGTGACAATTGATGGGCCACTAAACATTGCAAACAAGGAAAATATGGCAAAAAAGTTTAGAGCAATGGGTTGGAATGTTATTAAAGTTAAGAATGGAAACTCCTATTCGTCCTGCACGCACGCCATTTCCAGAGCAAAAAAGTCAACAAGGCCAACACTCATCATTTTCAAAACCACTATCGGCATTGGCACCGATAAGGAGGGGACATCTTCGGTGCATGGTGCTTATTTAAACGAAAATGAACTTTCCGCATATAAAGAAAAACTTAAAGTTAAAGAAAGTTTTTACATTCCAGGTGATGTTCGCGAGCATTGCATGGCAACCACAAGAAGAGGAAAGTTAAATCATGAAAAGTGGAATCAGACTTTGGCAATTTACAGTTCCACTCATCCAGAGTTATATAAATCTCTCATGTCGTTCTTCGACCGTAAAAAGATTAATTACGAGCGTATTGTGAAAAACATCGCAAAATATGATGGTCAAAGCACAAGAAAAATTAATCACTACGCTTTGTCGGAACTTGCATATCAGTGCCCACAACTCATCGGTGGCACTGCGGATGTTGCACCATCGTCGCTTGCATATATCGACAACGCTGGCAACTATTCCTATGGCTATAAGCGTGGCAAAAATCTCCACTTTGGCGTGCGCGAGCACGCAATGGGTGCGGTTGTGAATGGCATAAGTTTGTATGATGACTTTTTAACTTTCGATTCCACATTTTTATCTTTTTCCAATTATATGCTTCCAGCAATAAGAATGCGTGCCATGATGCAACTTCCAGTTTTAAGTTTCTTCACACATGACAGTATCGCTGTTGGGCAAGACGGTCCATCACACCAACCAATCGAGCAGATTGGTCAACTGCGCGCTATTGTTGGAAACACCGTTTTCCGCCCTTGCGACTATAAGGAACTTGTGGCAGGCTATGAATATGCCATAAAAACCAATGTTCCTGTTTCCTTTGCTCTTACAAGGCAGGATATTCCTCATGTGGAAAACACCTTCTATGACGGCGCTCTTATGGGTGGATATATCTTAAAAGAAAATTCGCAAAAGCCAGATATTGTTTTGGTGGCAAGCGGGAGTGAAGTTCCTTTGGCGCTTGTTGCAATGGAAGAACTTTCAAAGAAGCACGCGGTGAATGTTGTTTCCATGCCATCGCTTGAAGTTTTTGAAAAACAGTCAAAGGCGTATAAGCAAAAGATTTTGCCAAAAGACGCTCTCACAATCTATGTTGAGATGTCGAACGACACAAGGGCGCTTAATATCTTACCGAAAAATTCTTGTCTATTCGGTGTGAATGAATATCAATTTAGTGGCGACGGCGAAACTGTTGTGGAAAAAGCAGGCTTCACTGCCAAGGCACTTGCAAAATTTGTGGAGGCAAAATTAAGCCAAAAGTAATAAATATTTGTTAATTCTTTAAAAAAAGACAAATTTTGATAAAATTTAACACATTTTTAATATTATTCATAAAATCTTTCTAATTATAATAGTTTGAGATAAGGAAACTAAAATTAGAGAGGTTTTTTTATGTTATCTAAAAAAAGCATTGTTTTAAGCGATTTGAATTTAACTAGCAACAAAAAAGCGGTTTTAACCATGGAAAAACAAAAGGATGATGTTGTTGGCACAGTGAGGCTTTATAACTTTCCTTTGGAGGTCGACGGACTTTTAACGCTTGGCTTTTATGTTGACGGAAAAGTTATCAAAAGCGGTTTAACGCGGAAAGGCAACTCGCTTTATTCTTTCTTACTCTCCGATGACTTTATTGAAAAGAAATTTTCTTGCGCAGTTATGGAGTTTAAGGATGCCGAGGTTAAACCAATTTTGTTTGGCTCAAGCGAGGGGCGTGAGGAGGATGTTTATGCCAGCATAATTTCCTCGCTTTCCAATGATTTTAGCATGAAGAATGTGGAAAAAGTGTTGGATGAAAATGGCGTAGATTATGATGAAGAGGAAAAAGAGGAAATAGAAAAAGAAATTGACAAATGCCTAAATGGCGATTGTGCAAATTGCTTTTATAAATCATATTTCTATGAAAACAACAAATCAAACTCTTTGCAAAATGAAGTGAAGAAAGAAGAAGGCGAAGAAGTTGAAATGACACCTTTAAACGAAAAGGAAGACGAGAAATTTATAAATGCCAGCGATAATTCCTTTTTAGGTAAACTAAGACCACAAATTGAAAAACTTTTTGAAAAAAATCCGGTTGAAACAAATTTAGAAGAGTTAATTCCATCGTCTAAATGGGTAAAAATTGAATATGAAGATGACGGTGATTTTTATGTTTTTGGGCTTTTGTATGAACAAGGCGAAGTGAAATATGTTTGCTATGGCGTGCCTGCAATTTATGAAGAAGAGCCTCCAAAAGAACTTTCTGGGTATCCAATTTTTGTGCCACTAAACAAGGAAGATAAAACAGGCTTTGGTTATTGGCTTACCTATCAAGATGCCGAAACTGGCGAGCCAGTGCGCGCGACCTTAGGGTGAGGTGAAGATGAGAATTGTTGGAATTATCGTTTTAAGCATAGCAATTTTAATTCTTTTAGCACTTATATACTACCTCATCGTTGGAAAGATTATTTTCAAAATAAGTTTGGGAAGAAAAACATTAAAAAAGAGAGTTAAGAAAAACGACCTAACACAAAACTTAGAAAAATACAACATCGACTTATGTTGGTGGGACAACTTGCCTTTTAAAAAGGTGGAAATTAAAAGTTTTGACAATTTAACACTTGTGGCACATTTTTTAAATCAGCAAAGTGATAGGTCAATAATTATTGTTCATGGATACAGTGCAAATTATAAGGAAATGCAACAATATGCCAAATTTTTCTATCAGCGAGGTTTCAACTTGCTGTGTGTGGAACTAAGAGCGCATGGCGAAAGTGAAGGCGAATGTGTTGGCATGGGCTATCTCGACAGAAAAGACCTTCTTAATTGGATGGGATTTTTAAACGGCGAAATATCATCCGATATTTTGCTTATGGGACTTTCAATGGGTGCAAGCGCGGTGTGCGCAACGGCAGGCGAAAATTTACCACCAAATGTGAAAGCGGTTATTTCTGACTCTGCTTTCGACAGCGCCGAAAAACAGATTAAGCATGTTTTAAAAAAGTTTGGTTTTTTGCTTTTATATAAACATCTAAAAAGTTATGCAAAACGCGGATATAACTTCAACTTGCAAGAGGCAGACTTTGTGAAGTGTGTTAAGAAAACTAAAATTCCAATTCTATATTTTCACGGCAAAGCGGATAACTATGTGCCATTCACTTGTTCCCAAAACCTATACAACGCAACGCCAGAAAATTTGCGCGAACTTGTGCTTGTGGATGATGCCGACCATGGAATGTGCTATCCAGTTTTAAAAGTTATGTATGAACGCAAGATAAACAATTTTTTAAAGAAATATCATATTTTTGAATAAGGAGTGTTTATGAAAAAGAAAGACGAAGAGAAAAAATTTGAACTAATCTTAAAAATTTTAAAAGATAAATTTGTGAAAATTTAATTTAACTTAATAAAAATTATGAAAAAACTCAAAAAAAACAATCAAAAATCATAAAAAAATCAAAAAAAACGCACTTTTTTGTGCGTTTTTTAATTTGTTGTTTTGTTTTCAAGTTCTGCAATCTTTGCTTGAAGCTGTGGGATAACATTTCGTGTTAAGTTCCACACCACCTTTTTCAAGTTTTCAAGTTCCGTTTCAATGTTATATAAGTTGTTCATATTTTTCTCCTTTTGTGTTATTTTATCTTTAAAAATTTTCAAATTCAATCATTTATGCCATTTTTTATTTTTCATAAACAAAAGTGCAATCACAATGCCAATGCAGGCAACAGCAATAATGCTGGCATAGATAATGAATGGATTGATGCCGTCTGGTGTGATGTGGTCGGTGAAAACATATCCATATTGCAAAGTGTTGTCAATTCTAACCGCAACAGGCGTGTAGGTAAGCGCGCCGTTAAAGCCTTCATAAAGATACACTCTCACACCTTTTTCAAGAACGCTAATTGGCGTTAAGGTTTCGCCGTTAATTTCCATAAGGTCGGTTGCGGTGTTAATGGAAGCGTTGAAAGCTGGATAGGTTTCAATGGAAGAGGTGTTTTTTGTGACATAATCTGAGAATATGTAAGCGCTGTCAAAGGCATTATTTTGAAAACTCTCTACTTTATAAAAAATCATTCCTTCGCTGTCTGGATATTCCACAGGTTCACTGTTTATAAGTTCCAAATTAACAATATCTTTGTGCATAACTCTAACATCAGCGCCGTCAACTTGCACCTTGCTTGAAGTGAAGGACGGAGAGGAGTATAGATAGCAATAATTTGCCACACAAATATATTCCGCTGGCGTTTCAGCGGAAGTTGAGAATATTGTCAAAGTCGGCGAAAAACCGATAAGAAAAACAAAAAGCATAAGAAAAAGTTTTCTCATACTTAAATTATCGCCATTTCTCACCAATTTGTCAAGCAAAATAAAACCTTATTTAAATATAACTTCACATAGTTATGATTGGTGTTTATTTTGGTCTTAAAACAACATCCGCTCAGCCAAACATTAAAC